>Ga0209579_10000316_pt1:0-55000 | contig 56762 bp, 56 predicted proteins | sample Coa_R1_2_FD_187152 | JGI IMG/M metagenome (GOLD analysis project Ga0209579, IMG submission 187152) | Surface soil microbial communities from Centralia Pennsylvania, which are recovering from an underground coalmine fire - Coalmine... | ecosystem: Environmental > Terrestrial > Soil >...
GCAGAACCTCAAGACGCTGGCAAATCATGTCTGGCAGCCACCGCCGAACTTGCTGACTGCCTATCTCGCCTGAGCGTTAGTGGCGTCAACGTCAATCGTGAGAGCAATGTCGTCGCCTCCCAACGGGGACGGCGAGCAAACGACCGGCAAAAGTGCAAAACAAGAGCACCGGTTGTCTCATCGTCGACTTTATCAACACTATCGACCCGAGGCGGACAACATATACAAAGCATAAAACAACCGCGAAAATGCGGATTAGGCTTCCCCGTTCTTGTGAACCTGTTGCAGCCTATTGAGAACGGCGCCTACCTTGAGCGCAGTTTTTGCGAGTGCTTATGACGCTTCATGCCCCTACGATCCCGGGTGCAAGTGTTACGCTGGCCGATGCGCCCAAGCTGGCAATCTGGCTGCGCGGCATCGGCGTGCGTCAGGTCCGGCTCGCCTGCGGACTGGTGCTGTTCGCCTACATCTTCTCGCACTTCTTCAATCACGCGCTCGGCAACGTCTCATTCACAGTGATGGACTGGTGGCGCGTGCACGTCCACGTGTGGTGGTGGCGCATCCCCATAATCAACGCGACGCTCTATACCGCGGCGGTCATTCATTTTTCGCTGGGACTCTGGGCGGTCTATCAGCGCCGGCACTTCCGCTATACGGCCATTGAAATCACCCAACTCTTGCTGGGCTTGAGCATACCGCTCTGGCTCGCCTCGCATTTCGCGGCCGTTCGTGTCGCGGGTCTGCTGTTCGGCCATCCTACCATCGCCTATGCAAACGTATTTCTGGCGTACTGGGTCGCACGCCCGCACATGGAATGGGTCCAGTTCACTTTATTGACGATTGCCTGGACACACGCCTGCATTGGTCTTTACTTCTGGCTGCGGCTGAAGTCCTCCTTCAAATGGGCGTGGCCGATTTTCTTCGCCATTGCCGTGCTGATGCCGCCGTTTGCGATGGTCGGCGCCGTCCATGGCGCGCGCGAGGTGATAGCAGGTGCCAAAGATCCACAGTGGCGCAAGCAGAACCTTCAAGCCGTCATTCCACCACCGGAACGAAAAATCATCGATGACGTAACGCTTTTCTATTTTCCGATTTTCTACGGCTGCGCGTTCGTCTTGGTATTCGCGGCGCGCGGCGTGCGCTCATTGCGCGAGCGGCGCCGCGGCACCTTCGCCATAACGTATCCGGGCCGGCAAGTGCGCGTTCCCACCGGCATGAGCGTGTTGGAAGCGAGCCTGCGCTACAAGGTGCCGCATGCCAGCGTCTGTGGCGCGCGCGCCCGCTGCTCCACCTGCCGCATCCGCGTGGTCAGCGACCGCTTCGCCTTGCCGCCACCTTCGGGACGTGAAGCCTTCGTGCTCAAGCGCGTAGGCGTCAGTTCCGATCCATCGATCAGACTTGCCTGCCAGTTGCGGCCCAAGAGCGACGTCTCGGTCATTCCGATTTTGCCGCCGCATATCGGCGCCGATTTCGTGCGCAACCGCCAGCGCGTCAATATCGGTGAAGAACGTTACCTTGTTAGCATGTTCGTCGACATGCGCGGGTCGACCACTTTGTCGGAGGCGCGACTGCCTTTCGATATCGTTTTTCTGATCAACCGGTTCGTCGACGCCGTCTCGCGCGGAATCACTGAAGCAGGCGGGCAACCCAATCAATTCATTGGCGACGGCGTGCTGGCGCTGTTTGGTCTTGGCTGCGAGCGCGAAACAGCATGCCGGCAGGCGCTGCAAGCGGCCGCGCTCATCGCCTCGCACGTCGCGCATCTCAATCATCAGTTCGCCACCGAAGTGCGCGACCCGATCCAGTACGGCATCGGCATCAATGGCGGCGACGTCATCATCGGTGACATCGGCTTCCGCGGCCACACGGTGTTCACGGCGCTCGGCGACCCGGTCAATGTCGCTGCCCGGCTGCAGGACTTGACCAAGACCCTGGACTGCAAGGTGGTCGTATCCGACGAAGTCTGCCAGCGAGCGGGCATTCCGCACGACGCACTTACCCGGACGCAGGTTGAAATTCGCGGCCACGCCGAGCCGATGATAATCCGCACTGAAAAGGACCCAACGGTCCTGGCGAGCCTTTTGGCGCCTCCGTCGACAGATTCGCCATCGGAAGCGAACTCAGAAACTTAGCAGAGGCTCCAACAGCCGTGGCTTGTCTGCTGCTGGCGCCTAGCGGACACGTCGAACGAGAACGGCAGGATTTCCGTGACCCGCGAGTTCTGCAGCGCGAACTAACAATTTGTGCCGCAAGAAGTCGGGGCAAAGGCGGACTAGGGCGTGGTCGTCCGATCGCAGGCCATTTCTGCCTTCGACCCCACAGCGGCATTCGGCGCTACAGACATCGGAATAAAATAGGCGTAGCGTTCGAGCACGGACAGGCACCTTGTTTTGTCCGAGGGCTGCCAAAAGACGGTGACGTTCCGAAACCTCCGCTGAAGTGAACCAGCAGCCTTGCGCCAGCGGCAGGCGACGCAAGCGTCACTATAAGCGACCTCTTTTTCGTAAGTACCTTCTTTTTCGACGCGGTCGCTAATCACGGTCGGGGCATTTGGCCGCCGTTTCATTAGCGTTGGTCAATTTTCGCTTGATCCACAGGGGACAAAAATGGGCAAGATCATCGCATTTCTCTACGGGCTGGTGGCCTATCTCATATTCTTCGTCACGTTCCTCTACGCAATCGGCTTCGTCGTCGGAATGGGGGTGCCGAAGACGATCGACACCGGGGCGGTCGTCTCGTTGACCGAGGCGGTTATCGTCAATCTGCTGCTGATGTCGCTTTTCGCCGTGCAGCACAGCGTGATGGCGCGCCAGCAGTTCAAGCGCTGGTGGACGAGATTTGTGCCGGCCTCGGTCGAGCGCAGCACCTACGTGCTGTTCTCCAGCCTCGCGCTTATCGTGCTGTTCTGGCAGTGGCGCCCGATGCCGGCGGCGGTTTGGCAGGTCAGCAATCCAAACGTGGCAATGGCGCTGGTCGGCATTTCGTTGTTCGGCTGGTTCCTGGTGCTGCTCAGCACGTTCATGATCAGCCATTTCGAATTGTTTGGACTGCAGCAGGTCATGGCCAACCTCGCCGGCCGCAAGCCAATTGAAATGCGGTTCAAGACGCCGGGGCTTTACAGGGTCGTGCGGCACCCGATCTATCTCGGCTTCATCATCGCATTCTGGTCGACGCCGACAATGACGGTTGGGCACCTGCTGTTCGCGGCGGTGACCACGGCCTATATCTTCGTCGGCATTTTCCTGGAGGAGCACGACCTGATCCAGGTCTTTGGCGACGACTATCGCCGCTACAAGGAGCGCGTGTCGATGCTGATCCCGTGGCGAAAGGCGGTCTGACCGGCAGCATTCCGCTGACGTGCGCAGACGCGTCGCTGAATTTTCATTTTCCGGGCAGCAGCAGAGGCCGGCACAAGGTCACGGCGGCTTTTCGATCGAGAGGAATCAGCCCGCCTTAATGTTGGCGGCCCGGATCACTTTGCGCCATTTCTCGGTTTCGGCGGCGATGAGCGCGCCGAAGTCGGCCGGCGATAGCGGTTCCGGCGTGAGTCCAAATTCAGCAAATCTCGATTTTATCTTGGGATCGGCAAGGAACGCATTGATCTCAAGGTTGAGCTTGTCGATGATCTCGGCGGGCGTGCCTTTCGGCGCGCCGATCCCTCCACCGCCGCTCGCTTCATAGCCCGGCACAAATTCATCGATAGTGGGTATGTCCGGCAGCGCCTCCAGCCGCGTGGCAGTCGTTACCGCCAGCGCCCGCAGCCTGCCGGACCTGATGTGTGAGATCGAAGAAGCGATAAGGTCGAACATCACTTGTGCCTCGCCACTCAGCAAATCGGTGAGCGCGGGCGCCGAACCGCGATAAGGCACGTGAATTAGATCGACGCCGGTCATCATCTTAAAAAGCTCTCCGGCCATGTGTGTCGAGTTTCCTATGCCTCCAGAGGCCATATTGAGCTTGCCCGGATTGGACTTGGCATAGGCAATGAACTCGGGAACGGTTTTGACCGGCACCGATGGATTTACTTCCAGGACCAAAGGGGCACGCTCAATACTCGCGACCGGCGCGATGTCGCGGATGAAATTATAGGGGAGGTTTCCGTACAGCGTTGCGTTGATATAATTACTGGCGACGACCCGTAGAAGCGTGTAGCCGTCGGCGGACGCATGCGCGACAAGTTCGGTGGCGACTGTGCTGCTGGCGCCTGGTCTGTTGTCAATCACGAATGGCTGGCCGAGTCTTTCCGACACCCACTGGCCCATCAATCGTGCGGTGATGTCGGCCGTTTGCCCAGGGGGGAATCCAACGACGATGTGCACCGGCCGCGCCGGATAGTCCTGCGCCCACGCGGTTTTTGCGAGAGCCGGAAACGCGGCAGCTGCTCCTGCAAGCCGCAGAAATTTACGTCGAGGAAGCATCATGGGGATCACCCGCGAAGGCACTCTATGCCAATTCCCGTTCTTTAAGAAGAGACTACGATGCCGGACCGACGCAGCGGAATTTTCTGGTTCTTCCTGCAGTTTAGTCCGGGCGTCCTTCATGACGGCGACGCACGAAAGTCGCCACACAAAGATAAAATAACACGAACAGAATCACGGCCAGCATCCAGTTTTGGCCGTGGAATCCAAAAATCACCAAGTCTGCGACCAGCCAGTTGAGGAACGCCGTCTCCACGCGCTCTAGAGCCTCTCAAATATATCGATGAGCCATGCGGCGGCGGCCAAGACGGCAGAGCGCTGTTCAACCGAAGACTTGCGAAAAACATAGTTGAGCAATCTTTTTGCATGTGCGTATCTTGGTTGGTCGCCGACCAAACCTTTCAGCCGCGAAAGGCGATCAATGAGCTCGGCGCGGTACCGCTCTGCTTCGTCATAGCGCGCGCGAAAGCTTGTCCTTTTTGCCGAGACTTCTTTCGAGGCCGCGTTTGATTGACGATGCGGAGCAAGGCGACGCAATGGCGCTAATCCTCCGGGTCTCGGATCAAATTGGCCAGTTTGCCGACCGCAATCACTATCAACGCCACGCCAACGACAAATTTCATTGGCGTCTCAGGAAAAGTTGGCGGCGCGCCGCGTTGATGTCGGCATGTTTGGTAAAACCCACTAATGATCGGCGGCCCATCGCGCGTGCCATTATGTTAGGGCCGCGTGCCGGCGGTCCGCAGTAAATTGAGAATAAATAGAGTCCGTGAGACCGGGCGGCCGCATCTGCGAAATGCTCGCGCCTCATCGAATTCGTTACCGGAAATTTATGCTGCCGCCAGTCGGCTTTAGGTTTCGCCTCGAGTCGATGGCGTTAGACTTTCAGGATTGGTCCGGAGAATTTCCTGTGATGGCACTGATTGAGGCGATGAAAGGTCGTGCGGATTGGAAAAAAAACGGCGCGGTCCTCGACGGCGCAATCGCCATCGCTCTGGTCGCCGTCGTGCTGGTTGCCTCCGGCCTGATGGCTTTCGGCTTCATCCAGTAATCATGTGAAATCTGCCGCATTGGACCTTTTCGGTGGGGCTGCGGGGCGCATGGCCGGATCGGCATCTGCGGATCGTTGTGGCCTTGAGCGCCATTATGTGGGACACACGCACTCGCATAGTGTGGGGTTCCATGACGCTATAGTTTTGCACCAAACGGGCTGTCGTTGCTGGCGGCCTTTTTCGTTACAAAACTCGTTGCGATTGGTTGGGATACGGGATGGCATTGGAGTTTACCGCTGGCGACGCGGCCGGAAAGCGGCGGGCGCCGGCGCGGCTGCCTTACCCCGCAGGCCTCAAGGGCGGCGGCATATATTGGCGTTACGCCATTGCGGTCGGCGGCTATCACGTCCTCGGGTTGCTGGCTTTCGATCCGTGGTTCTTCAGCTGGCAGGGCGTCACGCTGGCGATCGCAGGGGTCTATCTGTTCGGCGGCGTCGGCATCAATCTTTGCTACCACCGCCTGCTCAGTCACCGCAGCTTCTCCACGCCGCTATGGCTCGAGCATGTGTTTGCCATTCTCGCGGTTTGCTGCCTTGAGGATACGCCGGCGCGCTGGGTGGCGGTGCACCGCAAGCACCATCATCTCGCCGACGAGGAGCCGGATCCGCACAGTCCGCTTGCCGGTCTGTTCTGGGCCTATGTGGGCTGGCTGTTTGTCGAGAACGCCGAGAACACCAGGCTGAACATTTACAACCGTTACGCCCGCGACATCATGCGCGACCGCTTTTATGTGCAGGTGGAACGGCTGTACGTGTGGATCATTCTGGCATCGTGGGCTGTGTTTTTTCTCGCCGGCTTTGCCGTCGCGTTGATGTCCGGGGACGGTGTGGCCGAGGCGGCAAAATTCGGCGCCAGCATCTGGTTGTGGGGCGTCGTCGTCCGCACGATCGCGGTGTGGCACATCACCTGGTCGGGCAATTCGTTTCCGCACCTGTGGGGCTACCGCAATTACGAAACCAACGACAACAGCCGCAACAACTTCCTCGTCGCCATGATCACCAGCGGCGAGGGCTGGCACAACAACCACCACGCCGATCCGAACTCGGCCAATAACGGGCACCGCTGGTGGGAGCTGGATCTGACGTATCTCTTCCTGCGCTTGCTGGTGCTTTTCGGCCTGGCATGGAATGTCAAATTGCCGGGCCGAGGGCTTGCGCCTTAGGGCGAAACGCGTCGCCGACTCGCCGGTCAGTTGATGGTGCGCTCGGCGTGCGAAGAGTCGAGTGAAAATGCCGGGATCTCGACATCGAATGGCTCGCCGGTTGCGCTCACCATGCCGTAGGTCCCGGCCATGAAACCCGACGGCGTCGGCAGCGGCACGCCGCTGGTATATTCAAACTTTTCCCCGGCTTTCAGCGTCGGTTCCTCGCCAACAACGCCGGGACCTTTGACCTCCTGGAGGCGGCCGAGCGCATCGGTAATACGCCAATGCCGCGTCTTCAGCTGCACGGTTTCACGTCCCAGATTGGCGATGTTTATCGTGTAGGCCCAGAAATAATAACCGTTGCCGGGCGACGACCGCTCCGGAACAAAGCGCGGTGTCACCACGATCTCGATCTTGCGGGTTACGGCGCGGTACATCTAAATGCCGTATAATTGTATGTGACGGACCTTGCCATCCATCCGGGCCGCGGGATTATGGCGGAAACGCCGTGAAAGAAAAGCCGATGATGGCCAAGGCCCCAACCGAACGCGATCTGCGGCTTGACCTGTTCCGCGGCCTTGCGCTCTGGCTGATCTTTCTCGATCACATTCCGTCGAACGCGGTGAGCTGGATCACCATCCGCAACTACGGTTTTTCCGACGCCACCGAAATCTTCGTCTTTATTTCCGGTTATACCGCCGCCTTCGTCTACGGCCGGGCCATGCAGCAGCACGGCTTTGTCGTCGGCAGCGCGCGCCTGCTCAAGCGCACCTGGCAGGTCTATGTCGCGCACGTCTTTTTGTTCGCGATCTATCTCGCCGAAATTTCCTATATCGCGCACAGCTTCGACAATCCGCTCTACAGCGAGGAAATGGGCGTGCTGGATTTCCTCAAAAATCCGGACGTCACCATCATCCAGGCGCTGCTGCTCAAGTTCAAGCCGGTCAACATGGACGTGTTGCCGCTCTACATCGTGCTGCTGGCATGCTTCTCGCCGATGTTGTGGCTGCTTCTGCGCGCGCCGTCCGTGGCGCTGATCGCGTCGGCGACGCTTTACGGACTGATGTGGTGGTTTGACTGGAATATCCCGGCCTATCCGCACGGGGTGTGGGTGTTCAATCCATTCGCCTGGCAATTGCTGTTCGTGTTCGGCGGCTGGTGCGCGCTGGGAGGCGCGGCGAGCCTGTCGCGCTGGATTTATTCGCCGGTGACGCTTGCGCTTGCGATTGCTTACTTGCTATTCGCCTTTTTCATCGCCATGACCTGGTACATTCCGCGGCTCGGCATGTTTGTGCCGAATTTCATCAGCGAGACGATTTACCCGATCGACAAGACCAATCTCGACGTTTTGCGGATTCTGCATTTCCTCTCGCTCGCCGTGGTCACGGTCCGGTTCGTGCCGCGCGACTGGCCGTTCCTGAAAAACCGGCTGCTGTGGCCGGTCATCGTGTGCGGCCAGCACTCGCTGGAGATCTTCTGCCTCGGCGTGTTCCTGTCCTTTGCCGGGCATTTCGTGTTCACCGAAGTATCAAACCGGGTACTGACGCAGATCGTCGTCAGTATTGCCGGCATCGCCATCATGGTTGCCTTCGCCGCGCTGATAACGTGGTATAAAGCGGTGGAAAGGCGGGGACCGGGGCCGCGTCCGCCTGCGGCCAAACCGGAATTCGCGGGGGGCGACGCATGACGGGGCGTTTTCCAATCCTGCTGACGGTCGCGCTTGCGCTGGTCACGGCGCCGGCCGCGGCCGAGCATCCCTACGATTGCAAGGTCTCCGACGAACTCACCGCCAGCGACTTTGCCATGCCGCATGTGGCGCAAGCGCTGGCTGCCAAGCAGCTCGACGTGCTCGTGGTCGGCGCCGGCTCGTCAACGCTGCCGGGGCCGTCCGGAGCCAAGGCCGCATATCCTTCGCGCTTGCAGCAAACACTGATGGCGAAGCTGCCGGGCGTTACCGTCAAGCTCGCAACCGACGTGCATTCCAGACGGACGGCTCCGGAAATGGTGGCTTCGATGCCGGCAGCGGTTGCGGCGGCCAAGCCCTCGCTGGTGGTGTGGCAAACCGGAACCGTTGACGCGATGCAGTCGCTCGATCCGGACCAATTCAACGCCGCGCTGGAACAAGGAATTAAGCTTATCCGTTCCGCGGGTGCCGACGTTATTTTGGTCAACTCGCAGTATAGCCCGCGCACGGAATCAATGATCGCACTTGGAATCTATGCGGAAAGCATGCGTTGGGTTGCAGTGCAGCAAGAAACGCCTCTGTTTGATCGATTCAGTATAATGAAATACTGGGGAGACGCCGGCACTTTTGACTTGTATTCAGCGACAAAAAAATTAGATATTGCCGAACATGTACATGATTGTATTGGAAGATTGCTTGCTGATTTCGTGATCGAGGGCGCGAAAGCGGCGAAACAGTAAAACAAAAAACCTCGGGATATTTAAGGTTGGGGGAGCGCTACTTGCTAAAGGGTCAGGTGTTGCATCGGGTGGCGAAATTTTTTGCCGCCGCCGCCTTTGTCGTCGCGCTGCCGATGACTGCGCGCGCGGAAGCTCCGCGTTGCGAGGCCCCGCTCGATCTCATCCGCTTCGCCAATCCGTTGCCGCATCTGGGGCAGAAACTCGCCGACCGCCAGCCGATCATCATCGTCGCCATCGGCTCGTCATCGACGGCCGGCGCCGGCGCCAGTTCGCCGCAGGCGAGTTATCCGAGCCGGCTCGCGGTCGAACTCAAGGCGCAGTTTCCCGGCCACGACATCACCGTGCTCAATCGCGGCGTCAACGGCGAGGAAGCCGCCGACATGGTCAAGCGCTTCGATAGCGCGATCGTCGCGGTCAAGCCCGATCTCGTGCTCTGGCAGCTCGGCACCAATTCCGTGATCCGTGACCATCAGATCGACAGCAGCGGCGCCAAGATCCACGAAGGACTGGAAAAGATCCGTGTCGCCGGCGCCGACGTGGTGCTGATCGATCCTCAATTTGCCCCCAAGGTGATCGTCAAGCCGGAAGCCGCGCGCATGGTCGAACTGATCGCCACGACCGCCAAGGAGGAGGACGTCGATCTGTTCCCCCGGTTCGGCGTGATGAAGCGCTGGCACGACGTCGAACACATGGCGTTCGAGACATTCGTGTCTCCCGACGGGCTGCACATGAACGACTGGAGCTATGGCTGCCTCGCCAAGGTGCTCGGCCAGGCCATCGTCGAAGCGGCGAAGCGGCCGGTGTTGTCGGCGCACGCGCTGCCGCATATGCTGTATCCGGAATAACCAGCGCGCCGGTCCGCATCCCGTGCCTGCTTCAATCTGAGTCGGGCATCTGCGCGATCAGGTGGTTGGCACGTCCACTTGAACCGCTAACGGCTATCAACGCACGTCGATCAGTTTCAGATCTGCAAATCAGGCTGATGCCAAGCGAGGCCGGCCACTATTTGCAATAATGACCCACGCAGGATTGATATTTCTTGCTGCCGGCATTGCCGCCGGCATAATTTTTACATTTCTCCATACACTTATCTGAAGCCGCAAAGCCGGTCACCGAAAACCCAATGATAAAGAGTGACGCCAGAATTGTCGTCAACAGCCCGCGCATGAAGCTCTCCTTGGCAATCTCTGGAAGCCCCCAATCTATAATAGCGCCAACGGATCGATGTCTCAATCGTTGCGCCAATGCGGCTACCCGGTTCGTCAAATACTAGGCAACGCGCCGCCTTATGCCGCTTTGAGTCAACAGCGGACTTTTCAGCGTCCTAAACCGCGTCCAGCGCCGTCAGCAGGTCCTCGGTGAGGTCGTCGGCGTGTTCGAGCCCGGCGGAGAAACGCACCAGCCCGTCGGCGATTCCGAGTTCGGCGCGCTGCTCGGGGGTAAGCCGCTGATGCGTCGTTGTGGTCGGGTGCGTCACTAGGCTCTTGGCGTCGCCGAGATTGTTGGTGATGCCGATCAGCGTCAACGCATTGAGGAAGCGGAAGGCGCCGGCCTTGCCGCCCTTGACCTCGAAGGCGACCAGCGTCGAGCCCGCCCGCATCTGCTTTTTGACGATGTCGGCCTGCGGGTGATCGGCACGTCCGGGATAGATCAGGCGCGAAATCTTGCCGTGCCCGGCCAGCGCCTCGGCGACCGCGCCGGCGTTGGCGGTCTGCTGCGCAACGCGCACCGGCAGCGTTTCCAGCGCCTTGAGCAGCACCCAGGCGTTGAACGGCGACAGTGACGGCCCGGTCTGCCGCAAGAGCTGGTGATAATTGTCGAGGATGACCTTCTCGCTTGCCAGAATGACACCGCCGAGCACGCGGCCCTGGCCGTCGATATGTTTGGTTGCCGAATAGACGACAACGTCGGCGCCGAGCCTCAGCGGGCTTTGATAAAGCGGCGTGGCAAAGACATTGTCGACGACCAGCTTGGCGCCGGCATCGTGTGCGATGGCCGCGACGGCTGAAATGTCGATGACCTCAAGCGTCGGGTTGGTCGGCGTTTCCAGAAAAAACGCCTTGGTTTCCTTGCGCACCGCCTTCTTCCACTGCGCCAGGTCCTTGCCGTCGACCAGCGTGCTGGAGACCCCGAAGCGCGGCAGCCATTCCTCAAGCACCCAGCGGCAGGAGCCGAACAGCGCCTTGGCGGCGACCACGTGATTGCCGGCGCGCACCAGGCCCATGAGCGATGCGGTCACCGCCGCCATGCCGGTGGCGGTCGAGCGCGCGGCTTCCGCGCCTTCGAGCGCGGCCATGCGCTGCTCGAACATGCTCATGGTCGGGTTGGAATAGCGCGAATAGACGTAGCCGGGGATTTTGCCGGAGAAGCGCGCCTCGCATTCCTCGGCGCTCGGATAGACGTAGCCCTGCGTCAGGAATAGTGCTTCCGAGGTTTCGCCGAATTGCGAGCGCATGGTGCCGGCGTGCACCAGTCTAGTTTCCGGGTGGTAGCTCTTGGTCTTCGACGCGGGCATGGCGGCCTCCTTTGGCCTTCTTGGTGCCGCGCCGGGCGAATAGACCAGCGCGGGCAAACAAAAAACCGGCCGGAGAAAGTTCTCGGCCGGGCACACGCGTCCCCGGCCTTTTAGCGATTTATTTTACGTGGCTGCAAGCCGGCCGGCTCAAATGACCACGGGATAAGCCTTGTTGTAGCGGGCGCGAGCGCTTCCCGTCAAGGCGGCCATCGGGTTAGATCGGCGCGCTTATTCTAACGAGATTTGGGCCGCAACAGTGGCGCTTTCCTTTGCCGCAGATGACAAGGGCATCCTGCCCGACAGCAGGATCGCGGCGCTGCACGCCGGCGGCGCCATCATTGCCGCGCGCGAGTTCGTCGCCGACCAGATCCAGCCAGCGAGCCTCGACCTGCGCCTCGGCAATGTCGCCTACCGGGTGCGCGCGAGCTTCCTGCCCGGGCCGAACGGCACGGTCGGCCGGCGCATCGCCGACCTGAAACTACATGAAATTCCGCTGTCGAACGGCGCGGTGCTGGAAACCGGCTGTGTGTACATCGTGCCGCTGGCCGAGAGCCTGCAACTGCCCGCCGACATCGCGGCGTCCGCCAACCCGAAAAGCTCGACCGGCCGGCTCGATGTGTTCACCCGCGTGATCGCCGATTCGATGCGCGGCTTCGATCGCATCCACGCCGGCTATCGCGGCCCGCTTTATGCCGAAATCAGTCCGCGCACTTTTCCCATCCTGGTGCGCGAAGGTTCGCGGCTGTCGCAGATTCGCTTCCGCCGCGGCGATGCGCTGCTCGACGCCGCGGCGCTGACCGCGCTGCATGACAAGGAGCGGCTGGTCGACACCTCCGACGCCGATGTGCGCGAAGGCGTGGCCGTCGGCGTCGATTTGGCCGGCCTCGGGCCCGACAAGCTCGTCGGCTACCGCGCCAAGCGCCATACCGGGCTGATCGACGTCGAACGGCGCGACGAATACGCCGTCGGCGACTTCTGGGAGCCGATTTCGGCGCGCCCGGACAAGAGCCTGATCCTCGATCCGGACGAATTTTACATTCTCGCTTCGAAGGAAGCTGTGCAGGTGCCGCCCGACCATGCCGCCGAGATGGTGCCGTTCGATCCGCTGGTGGGAGAATTCCGCGTGCACTATGCGGGCTTCTTCGACCCCGGCTTCGGCTACGCCGGCGCCGGCGGCAAGGGCTCTCGCGCCGTTCTCGAGGTGCGCTCGCGCGACGTGCCCTTTATTCTCGAACACGGGCAGATCGTCGGCCGTCTGGTCTACGAAAAAATGCTGGCGCTGCCTGATCGGCTCTACGGCCAGGGCATCGGCTCCAATTACCAGGCGCAGAGCCTCAAGCTCTCCAAGCACTTCAAGGCGTGATCGCCGAAGCTTCCGCGCTCGGCCGGGATGCGCGCGGGGTCAGCCGATACCAGGCGACCTTTCCGGCGAATTCGGCACGGCCGCGCCTCGACCACAGCGGCGGCGCGTGGTCGCCGACGATGAGGATTTCGGCAGGCGCGATGCTGGGATCAAGCGCAAGCTTGGAGACGGCATTGAAGAAGTCGTGCCAGAGTTCGACCATGCGGCATACACTCGGTCTCACGTACAGAGTATTGGGACCGCGGCAGCCGAAATCGGTGAGCGCATCATTGGGCGCGACCGGGATGTGGGTGTTGAGCGTGAGCCAATAGATCAGGCGCGGCTTGTTTGGCGGCCCAAGCCGTTTTGCTTCCTTGGCGATCACCGGCGCAAGATCGGCGTCGCATACGCCTTTGAAGGCGCTGCCGCACAGCCGTGGCGCTTCCTTCGACAGTTTGTCGCCGAAGATCGCCTTGTCGAAGCCGAGGCCGGGGTACCAGAACTCGCGGCCGAACATGCCGCCAGAGAAGCCGTGCACCGCGAGCGACAGGTAGCCGCGCTTGTGCAGGACCATGGGCAGGCAGGAATAGGCGTGCTCGCGGACGTAGTCGGCATAGAACGTGCGCGTGTCGCACAATTCGCGCATTTCGCCGGCGGTGGTGGAGCCGTAATAGGTCGCCTCGCCGGACGTCACGGTATATTTCTGCGTGATTTGTTCGTCGTAAAGCGGTGCGACGATACGCGCGCGCGCGGCTGGATCGATCATGTAGCCGAGGCTTTCGACGACCACGACGACGACGTTGCGGCCGTTGGTGCCGGCCACCTTGTTGAATCCGGAAAGGTCGGCGGCCGATACCGCCGGCTTGTCGCGGCCGAACATCGATCCAAACTGGTAATGCGCCGAGACGTTGGTGACGTAGTCGAGCGAGGCGAAGAGGGCCGTGGCGCCGAACAGGATATAGATATTGCCCTTGATCAGCTTCGAGCGCCGGCTGAGGAAATAGAGCGAGGCAAGGGTTGTTACGGTCAGCGTGCAGATCAGCGCGGCGTAAAGCGGCGAAGCGAAGAAATTGATGCGGCGCGCGTGATCGAGGGCGAGCACAAGTTCGGACAGCGCCAGCCCGAACATCAGCGACAGCGTGCGAACGATATCGTAGGCGAGGACCGCCAGATACAGCGCTTGGGCTATTGCGCGAAGGGCTCCGGAACGGCGAAGCACTCGTGCCCTCGCCGGACGTCACAAACTGGCCGCGCGGGAGGCGCGCCCGCGTCTATTGCGCGCCATTGCCTCGCCCCCAGGCCTGTGCGATTTTCCGTCGCGCTCTGCGGGCGTAGTTCAATGGTAGAACGGCAGCTTCCCAAGCTGCATACGAGGGTTCGATTCCCTTCGCCCGCTCCACTTTTCGCTGGCCCCAGCTTTGACGGACAAAGCAAAATTCCCGCAGCCAAGGCGGACGCCGCGGTGCGCGCGCTTGCAAAAAATTAACCGCTCCCGGGCTTAAACTCGCCCGCGTTTTCGTGCGTGGGGCCGGGGAGTCCATGAAGTCGGGGTTGTTCGCGTTCGCGCTGCTGCTATTTGCCTGCGCGAGTGATGCCGCTTCGCTGCCGCGCATCATCGCCGGCGCCGACAACCCGGTACCGGCTTGCGTGACGCCCACCGCGCTGATGAGCTTCGTAGCCGAGCGCAACGCCAGCCACCAGCCGCCGCGCACGATCGATCCGCGCTTTGCCCACGTTGCCGATCTTTACCAGCGCTTCGGCCGCTGCGTCGCCCGCCTGCCGGAAAAATGCGTCGCCGTACGCTGGGACTATGCATTCTTCCAGATGCTGATCGAGACGAATTATCTGTCGTTCCGCCGTCCCGACGGCGTGCCGGCGGCGGTCTCGGCAAACGACAATAATTTTGCCGGCGTCGGCGCCACCGTGTCGGGCCGTCCCGGCGAGCGCTTTGCCGACGTGCCGACCGGGGTGCTCGCGCATCTGCAACACGTGCTGATGTATTCGGCGACGCGCATTCCCAATCCGGTCGCCAAGCGCACCCGCCTGGTGCAGGACGACGTGCAGGGTGTCATGCGCAAACTCGACCGGCCGGTGACCTTCGCCGATCTCGCGCGCGAATGGACCGGCACCGACAAAAACCGCTACGGCGGCGAGCTGCAAAAAATGTCGGACAAGTTTGCCGCGGGCTTTTGCCGAGAACAGGCACGCAACCAGCGCGCGTCATTACCCTAGTCCGGGTGCCCTGCGGCCGCTCGAAAGCGGTGGAACGCGAAAGATTTTGTCGTTCGCCGCCGCCGAACCGGCAAAAAATTGCCAAAAACGATCCAGGCGAAGTGATTTCACAACCCTCGCTTGTCCGGATGACCAAGGCTGCGGTTTGTGTTTACATGAATTGACGACCCGCAACGCCATCAGCGCTCAGGCCGCCTCAATGCCAATGATCGATCCGCTTTATTCGCTGTCCGGGTTCGCCGTCGGCGCGCTGGTGGGTATGACCGGCGTCGGCGGCGGCTCGCTGATGACGCCGCTGCTGATATTGCTGTTTGGCGTGCATCCCGCGACCGCGGTTGGCACCGATCTGCTCTATGCCGCGGCGACCAAGGCGGGCGGCACGCTGGTGCATGGCTACGCGCGCAGCGTGGACTGGCGGGTCGTGCGCCGCCTTGCCACCGGCAGCATTCCGGCCACCGTCGCGACGCTGGCGCTGTGGTCCTATTTCAAGATCAGCGGCGATGCCTCGCGCACCATGATTACGCTGGTATTGAGTGCCGCCCTGTTCCTGACCGCTCTCACGCTGGTGTTCGGCCGCTCGCTGGTCGCGATCTATCGCGCGCGCGTGGCCGATGTCGACCCGCGGCGTACCACGGCCCGCACCGTGATTGTAGGTGCCGCGCTTGGAGTCCTTGTGTCGATTTCCTCGGTCGGTGCCGGCGCAATCGGCGTGGTTGCTCTGGTGCTGCTCTACCCGCAATTGCCGATGGCCAAGATCGTCGGCTCCGATATCGCGCACGCGGTGCCGCTGACTCTGGTCGCCGGCCTCGGGCATTGGGCGATGGGCTCGGTCGACTGGCACATCATCATTTCGCTGCTGATCGGCTCGCTGCCCGGCATCTTCATCGGCAGTTATTTCGCGGTGCGTATCCCCGAACGTGCCTTGCAGATAATCCTGGCGACAACCTTGTTCGTGGTGGCGAGCAAGATCGCCTACGATCACCTCACAACGGCAACCTCGATTTTCATTGCGTTCACGCGCCGGGCCGGCGGCTGACGGTTCGCGCCGCGCAAATGGAAAACGGCCGCGCAGCGCCGCGCGGCCGTTCCGTCAGATAAAGCGGGTCAGTTGCCCTGAATCGTCTGGATGACGCTCGACATTGGGCGGGCCTCGTCGAGCCCGCCGCCGATCTCCTTGAGCACAGCGTCGGAGTATTCCTTGAGCGGCTCGACGGGTGTCTTGCCGACGACCTGCACGATCTTGAAACCGCCGGCCTTGAGCTGCTTGAGAATCTCGGGAACGGCTTCCGAGGTCGCGTGCTGGAAATCGTGCATCAGGATGATGCCTTTGCCGTGCTTGTTGAGCCGGTCCATGACCGATTTAACGACCTGCTCGGGCTTGCGCATCTTGAAGTCAAACGAGTCCCAGTCGGTCGAGAAGATGCCGATATTGCGCTCGCCGAGATACTTGACCATCTCCGGCGGGTTGCGCAGCGCCGGGAAACGGAAGAACGGGCCGACCGGCTTGTTGCCGAGTGCAATCGAGACAGCGGCAATGCCCTTTTCGATCTCGGCCTTGGCCTCGTCGGGCGTGAGCTTGGTCAGGTCCTTGTGCGACCAGGTATGCGAGCCGACGGTGTGGCCGGCGGCCAGCACCTGCTTGAGAATTTCGGGGTGCCATCCGGCATGCATGCCGATCGGGAAGAACATGGCCCGGGTGCACTGGTCGGCAAGCGCCTTGAGCACGCGGTCGGTGTTTCCCGGCCACGGACCGTCGTCGAAGGTGAGCACGACTTCATGATCACGCAGGAAATCGTAGGCCTTGAAGTTCTGGAAGCCGAAGCCGGGGCCGCCGGTGGTATCGATCTGTACGATGCGCGTAACGCCGAGTGCGTTCGCATTGTCGCACTTGGGCAGCGTGGCAGCCGCAGCCGGGGCTGGCGCGGGGGCCGCCGCCTGCGCCGGGGCAGCGGCGGGCGCGGCAGCCGGCGCCGGAGCATTCTGCGCCCAGGCGCCCGCTACCGCCGAAACCGAAACCGCAAGAGCAAGAGCTAAGGTCTGACGCATCACCTTCTCCAAGCGTTTATTGGATGTTTTTGAGACTGGCTTATTCATCGCGGCTTTAACCGTTTGAGTCAACGAGGCCAAGAAAAAGTCCTCAATTTCGACGGTATTGGCGTGTCTTATGGTAAATCGCCGGTCGCTGGCGAACCGTTGCCGTGTCCGGGGATCGGACCTATCTGGTGGTTAACGGCGGCGGAGGAAGACTATGCCCGGGTTGGTTTCCGATCATGTCCGCCCGCGTATGGTCGTGCTGCTTTCCGGCGGGGTAGCTGCGTTGTTTGCCGTCGCGCTGGTGCTGTGGGCCTATTACGGGACGGCTGTATTCTTCGAGATGCTGCGAGCCGGCTGGGCGGCGTGTTTCTAAAAGCTTGAGCGAGGCGGAATGAGCGCGCGCACCTCTCAAATCATCCTGATCGTGGCTGCCTTTGTTGCCGGCCTGGCACTGTTTGGCGGCGCCTTCATGATCGCGGCCGGAAATCGCGCCGGCGGCCCGGGGCCTTCGGCTATCGGCGGCGCGTTCACGCTCACCGACCAGGATGGCAAGCAGATCACCGAGGCGGCGCTCAAGGGCCGCCCGTCGCTGGTGTTCTTCGGCTACACGCATTGCCCCGATGTCTGCCCGACCACGCTGTTCGACCTGTCGGAGGTGTTGCGCGCGCTCGGTCCCGATGCGGCGCGCACCGCCGCGTTTTTTATCACCGTCGATCCCGACCGCGACACGCCGGCTGCGATGAAGGACTACCTGTCGAGTTTCGATCCGCATTTGCGCGGCGTCACCGGCAACGCCGAGGCCATCGCCGCGGTAGAAAAGGAATACCGCGTCTACGCCAAGAAGGTGCCGAGCGGCAAAGACGGCGACTACAGCATGGACCACACCGCGCTGGTTTATCTGATGGACAAGCAGGGCCGCTTCGTCGCGCCGTTCAATCTCAAGCGGAGGCCGGACGAGTCCGCCGCGGAGCTGCGGAAATATATGTGAGATACGGCTCTCTCTCGGGGGCCAGCTCGGCCGGCAATTCCACGGCCAGAAGGCGGCTGAGATAGCGCTCCAGGCTCGACAGGGCCTGCGAGGTGCGGCTTGCCAGCCGCGAGCTTTGCGCCAGTCCGTGCTCGGTCTTTTCCCAGCGGTAGGGCGCGACGACGAGTTGGATCAGGGCGCGCCAGGCCGCGAGCGACAGCAGCAGCCAGTGCAGCGGGGTGAGCACCAGCACCCAGGCGGAACGCAACAAGCCGCGTCGGGCAAGCCCGACACAGGCGAGGATGGCAGAGACGGCATAGCCCGCCACGACCGCAGCGCCGTAGAGCCCGACGAGGATCGCACCCGCGCCGGCGCCGCTCTCCCACATCGGCAGCCCGGCGAGCACGCCATAGATCAGCCCGGCGAGAAACAGTGGATGTATCAGCGCGGCCAGCGCATTGCGGCCGACGATGAGCTGGAATGCGAAGAACCCGGATGGCCCGAGATTGCGCATCAGCCGGCGCGGCTCGCGCATATGCACGAGCCAGGTCTGCATCCAGCCTTTGAACCAGCGCGTGCGCTGCCGTAGCCACGGCGAAAAGCGCGCCGGCGCTTCTTCGTATGTCGTCGAATCGATCATGGCGGCGCGGTAGCCGAAGCGGCAAAGCCGCATGCCGAGATCGGCGTCCTCGGTGACATTGAAGGCGTCCCAGCCGCCGAGCTTGCGCAGCGTCGCCGTGCGGAAATGATTGGATGAGCCGCCGAGCGGCAGCGGCAGGCGCAGCGCGGCAATGCCCGGCATGAACACATCGAACTGCCCGGCATATTCGGCGGTGAAGAGGCCGGCCGCCAGCTATCGGACGTGTTGTCGATGCACAAGGATGCCTGCACGCAGGCAAGATCGTCGCCGGCAGCGGAAAAGGCCTGCAGGGCGCTGCGTAACTGCCCGGCGTCGGGACGATCCTCGGCGTCGTAGATGACGGTGAAGCTGCCGCGGGCAAAGGGCAGGGCAACGTTGAGCGCCTTCGGCTTGGTGCGCGGGCCGGCGTCGGGCGCGGTGATGACCTCGATCGGGATGCGGCTCTTGCGGCGGGCGATCGCGGTGCGCGTCTCCGTGTCGTCGGCTTCGACGACGAGCTTCACGTCGAGTTTTTCCAGCGGATAGTCCGGTATTATGGCGCAAACGCCACAAGCAATTTAGCCGATCCCCTCCTAGCTTGCAAAAAAATAGCCCCGGTCCGTGCCACATGGACCGAGGCTAAAGGAGAGATAGGGCGCTGGAGGATTCCCGCGCGCCATATCGCAACGCTAGGCGTCTGGAGTCGGTACGGCTATAAACATGACGGAAATACGTACGGTCACCACGCTGCGCCGCAAGCGCAAGGAGATAGCCGACTCCATCCGGCTCTATGAGCGTCAGCTAGACCAAGCCCGCGCTGACTTGGCGCACGTCACCGCCGCCATCCGTATCTTTGAGGCCAGCGGGGACGCCAAGCATCTTGGGCGCTATGTGGACACTCACCGGCTATTCCAGCGGGGCGAGACGTGGCGGCTTTGCTCAGAGGCCCTAGCTGCCCGTGGCAGCCTCACCACCCGCGAACTGGCGCAGCACGTCATGGAGGCCAAGGGCCTCGATACCGGCGACAAGGTCATGACAAAGGCCATTGGCTCCCGGCTCATTCATTCGCTGCGGATGCAGGCCCTGCGGGGCAAGCTGGTGATCGAGGGGAAGCGGGTCGGGGTGATGGTGTGGCGGCTACCTGCTGGTAGATAATACGACAGGTATGCTACCAAAAAGCGAAACCCCGCGAGGGCCTTTTAAAGGGCTGTCGCGGGGCTCTATCAGTCCGAAACCGTGTGCGTTGAAGCAGTGACGCCGCAATGCAGTGACGAATTTCGGCTCACCTGATTTCTATACCCGTATGCCGCTAGATGATCAAGGAAACCTTAAGAAAAAGGCTGAAGAAGCAGCCCTCCTGCGGTCTATTTCTGTTGATCGTTTTTCCACATATCTAGTGGCTGCGGGCCATGACCCTACTAGGGGTCTCGACTTATACATATGGAACGCGGCTATAGGCGAAGCGTTCCATACTCCCATACAAGGCGTCGAAGTCGCGTTAAGGAATAGCGTCAATTACGGCCTCATCAAGGAATTTGGCGACGATTGGTGGAAAGACAAGAGGCTGGCAGGGCTTTTAGACGAGGAACGTACGGGCGATCTTTCTCAGGTTCTACGCCGCATCACAAATAGAAAACTGACGCTTTGTAATGGCCAAGTCGTCGCGGGACTTTCGTTTGGCTTTTGGGTCGGAATGTTAAGCCGACGCTATAACCCGCAAATTTGGAGCAAGCACCTACGGTATGCCTTCCCTTTTCTGCCAGCCGGCATCGGCCGGGACGATGTTTTTAGCACGGCCGGGAAAGTTGCGTTTTTGCGAAATCGAATTTCTCATCATGAGCCTTTAATCAACCGAGATATATCAGCCGATTACAAAGTCGTTTTGTCGTTTCTCGAATGCGGTATTATGGCGCAAGGCGTTTGCGCCATAATACCGGGATAGTCGAAACGCTCGATGGCCGCGAGCAGGCCGTCGACCGAAGCTGCCTCGTGGTAAAGCGCGGAAATCACGGTGTAGGTTGGAAGCTCGTCGTTGCGCAAGGAGAGCGGCGGATCGGCGCCGCGTGCCTCGATGACGATGCCGGCGAGCCGCAGCGCGAGCCAGGCGAGAAAGACCGCCGTCAGCGATATTTCCACAATCAGCACGGTCGGCGCCGGCGCCACGATCAGCGCCGCCAGCGCAAACAGGGCGACGGGGAGGCCCGGCAGGATATTGAAGCGCCAGCGCGGCGAAGCGGCGGACAGAACCGGCCAGGCCGACTTGAGCGCATCGGTCGCGTTTGCGGCGATGGCGCCGGCGCCGTGACGGAACACGAAACCGGTCAAGCGTTCCGAACTGGTGAAACGCACGCGCCGCGCCAACTCCGGTTTTTCCTCGACCAGCGCGATGATCCGGCGCACCGCGGTGCCGCGCGGCGCAACCACCAGATAAAGCTCGCCGCCGACGGTGAGCGGCAGCATGCCGGCGGCGCCGGCCTCGATCAGGCGTCGATCGTCAATCGGGCATTGCGTCCGTGGCACGCCGTCGAGGCTGTCGAAGGTCAGATCGAGCGCATCGGCAAGCGCGCGCAGGTATTCTTCTTCATCGATCGCACCGGAGGCGATCAGCACCCGCTCGGCGCCGACGCCGATTGCCAGCGCGCGTTGCGCGGCTTCGGCGAGGAGGTCGTCCGGAAAACGTTCGCGCAGACAATTGATTTCCGGGCAGAGCGCGGCAACGGCGGCGTCCTCGGTAAGGCTGCTTTCGAATGCGGAATTGAGCGATGGCGCAATGGAAGGAAACAGGCCTACCGCACGGCGAACCGCCGCCCGCTCACGCACACCCAACGCCATACCAACGCCCCACCCCAGGCCGGGGAGTTTAGCCGGGAGGCAAACGGTGTACGAGGGGGGATGCAGCCCGGCGCCAGCGGTGGCGAGGGCGCAACCACGGTGCTAGAACGCGGCCGTCAGCAGCGCCGAAGAGACGCCAATTGTCCGATTTTATGTCGCATTTTGCCGTGCCGGCCGCGATTATCGCGGTGGCCATCGTGCTCGTGTTCGGGCTCGTCAACATGATGCGCGGCGGCTCGCCCAACCGGTCGCAGAAACTGATGCGGTTGCGCGTACTGCTGCAATTCGTCGCCATCGTCGTCATCATGGCGACGATCTGGGCGATGGGCCGTTAGCCGGCCTAAGACGCCGAGCGCATATATTCGACTTTTTCCTTGGGCTTTGCCGCCGGCTTCTTTTTCGCCGCCACGGTCAGAACCGCCGTCGCGTTCTTGGCCTGCGGCACCGCGGATATGCTCACCGCGGCTGCCGGCGCGGCCGCACAAAGCACCAAAGCCGCAGCGGCGGCAATCGTTACAAGGCGCATAAGTCGTCCCCCCTTGTTTTTGATCAAAACCCGATAAGATAAGCCTAGCCCGATTAGGGCTAACGCAAAAGGCTTTCCGGCCATGGTTGTGCTCAACCGCATCTATACCCGCACCGGCGACGACGGCACCACCTCGCTCGGCTCGGGCGCGCGGCGCAAGAAATACGACCTGCGCGTCGAGGCTTACGGCACGGTAGATGAGGTCAACGCGGTCCTTGGGCTGGTGCGCCTGCACACCGGCGCCGACAAGGCGCTCGATGCCGCGCTGGCGCGCATCCAGAACGACCTGTTCGACGTCGAGGCCGACCTCTGCCTTGCCGAAAAAGGGCCCGGCGGCGCCCGCCTCACCGTTACCGATGTGCAGGTCGCCTGGCTCGAGACTGAGATCGACCGGCTCAACGGCGAGCTTGAGCCGCTGAAGTCCTTCATCCTGCCCGGCGGCGGCGCCGCGTCCGCCTACCTGCATCTTGCCCGCACCGTCTGCCGCCGCGCCGAGCGCATCATGGTCGAACTCAAGGATGCCGCAGGCGAAGAGGTTTCGGCGCCGTCGCTCAAATACGTCAACCGGCTTTCGGATTATCTGTTCGTCGCCGGCCGCTACGCCAACGACAAAGGTCGCAGCGACGTGCTGTGGTCGCCCGGACAGAACCGTTAGCGGATTAAGTATCGTCATGGTGATCCCGCTGTGGGACGACGGCCCCTCAACGCTGTCGAAGCGGCCAGTCGTCACCTGGGCCCTGATGCTTGCCAATGTGGTGGTGTTCGTTCTCGAACTCATGACGCCGGACGGGGCGCTCGACGGTTACGCGCTAGTGCCGGCGGCGCTGACCGGCGCGGTCGTCACCGGCGGCGTTTCACCTTACGCGACGCTTTTCACCTATATGTTTCTGCACGGCGGCTTCCTGCACATTGCCGGCAACATGCTGTTCCTCTGGATTTTCGGCGACGACGTCGAAGAGGCGATGGGCCGCATCCGCTTCCTGATTTTCTATCTCGCCTGCGGCGTTATCGCGGGTCTCGTCTTCGCCGTCAGCGCGCCCTTGGCTGCGACGCCGCTGGTCGGCGCCTCGGGCGCCATCGCCGGCGTGCTCGCCGCCTATCTAATGTTCCGCCCCTGCGAGAAGGTCGCGGTGTTTCTGCCCTGGTTCATCCTCTGGCTGTTCGTGCGCCCGGTGGTGAAGATCGACGCCATCTGGGTTCTGGGCCTGTGGATTCTGATGCAGTTCTGGGCGATTTCGGTGCAGTCGCAGGATGGCGTCGCCTACATGGCCCATATTGGCGGGCTCATCGGCGGGGCGGTGCTTTTTCCGCTGCTGCGTGACCGCTCCGTGCGGCTGTTTCAGTGCGTTCGGCCCGGTCCCTGGGGCAGGTCGGCTTGAGAGTGCGGCGCAGCACAAACGTTGACAGGCCAATGGCGCGGCCTTTAGCTTCCCGCTCTCCTTAAAGGGCCGATGGCGGGGATTGGGGTTCGATGAAAATTCTGGTGCCCGTGAAGCGGGTTGTTGATTTCAACGTCAAGATTCGCGTCAAACCCGACGGCTCCGGCGTCGAACTGGCCAACATCAAGATGTCGATGAATCCTTTCGACGAGATCGCCGTCGAGGAGGCGATCCGCTTGAAGGAAGCCGGCAAGGCAACGGAAATCGTCGCGGTGTCGATCGGCCCGGCGCAGGCGTCCGAAACCATCCGCACAGCGCTGGCGATGGGCGCCGACCGCGGCATCCTGGTGAAGACCGATGCAACGGTCGAGCCGCTGGCGGTGGCGAAAATTCTCAAGAGCATCGTGGAAGCGGAAAAGCCCGGCCTCGTCATCCTCGGCAAGCAGGCGATCGACGACGACTGCAATCAGACCGGGCAGATGCTGGCGGCGCTGCTCGGCTGGGCGCAGGGCACATTCGCATCAAAGGTCGGCATCGACGGCGACAGCGTCACGGTGACGCGCGAAGTCGATGGCGGGTTGCAGACGGTGAAGCTCAAAGCGCCGGTGATCGTCACCACCGATCTGCGGCTCAACGAGCCGCGCTATGCGAGCCTGCCCAACATCATGAAGGCGAAGAAAAAGCCGATCGAAGAGAAAACGCCGGAGGCTTATGGCGTCGACATCAAGCCGCGGCTGCAGATCGTGAAGACCTCGGAGCCGCCGGGCCGCAAGTCGGGCGTCAAGGTTGCCTCCGTCGCCGAGCTTGTCGCCAAGCTCAAAGACGAAGCGGGGATCCTATGACCACGCTTCTCATCGCCGAGCACGACAACAAGACGCTCAAGGACGCGACCAACAAGGCGCTGACCGCGGCCAAGGCGCTCGGTGGCGATGTGCACGTGCTGGTCGCCGGCAAGGACTGCAAGGCCGTTGCCGATAGTGCTGCAAAGCTCGATGGGGTAAAGAAGGTACTGCTCGCCGACGCGACGCCTTACGAGCATCAGCTCGCCGAGCCGACCGCGGCGCTGATTGTCTCGCTCGCCGGCAATTACGACGCTATCGTCGCGCCGGCGACGACGACGTGGAAAAACATCATGCCGCGTGTCGCCGCGTTGCTCGACGTCATGCAGATTTCCGACGTCACCAAGGTGGTCGCGCCCGACACCTTCGAGCGGCCGATCTACGCCGGCAACGCTATTCAGACGGTGAAGTCGACCGACGCGAAGAAAGTCATTACCGTTCGCACCGCGACCTTTGCGGCGAGCGGCGCGGGCGGCTCGGCGAGCGTCGAAAACGCCAGCGCCGCCGCCGATCCGGCGTTGTCTTCTTTCGTCGGCGAGGAATTGTCGAAATCGGATCGGCCGGAATTGACGTCGGCAAAGATCATCATCTCCGGCGGCCGCGCCATGCAGAGCCGGGAGAACTTCACCAAATATATCGAACCGGTGGCCGACAAGCTCGGCGCCGCGGTCGGCGCCTCGCGCGCCGCGGTCGATGCCGGCTATGCGCCCAACGATTGGCAGGTCGGACAGACCGGCAAGGTGGTGGCGCCGGATTTATATATTGCGGTGGGAATCTCCGGCGCGATCCAGCATCTTGCCGGAATGAAGGATTCCAAGGTCATCGTCGCGATCAACAAGGACGAAGAGGCGCCGATCTTCCAGGTCGCCGATTACGGCCTGGTCGCCGACCTCTACCAGGCGCTGCCCGAATTGGCGGCCGAACTGGGCAAGCTTGGACGTTGACGTTCCGTTCCGCCGGGTGTGGCTTCGCCGCGCGGTTGGGCGTAAAAGTACATAAAAGAAAGACGTCGAGGTCGACGCCAAGGGACGCTACGGCCCGGGACCTAGCATCGGTCGGACAAAAACTATGACGATCAACGTAAAAAGCGTCGCGGTGGATATCAAAAACGTCGGCGTCATCGGTGCCGGGCAGATGGGCAACGGCATCGCCCACGTCTGCGCGCTCGCCGGTTATTCGGTGATGCTCAACGACGTGTCGCCCGACCGCATCAAGCAGGCATTGGCGACGATCAACGGCAACATGGCCAAGCAGGTCGGCAAGAAGGCGATCAGCGAGGAAGACCGCAAGAGCGCGTTGTCGCGCATCAAGGCGGCGGAAAAATACGACGCGCTCGCGGCTTGCGACCTGGTGATCGAGACGGCGACCGAGAAGGAAGAGGTCAAACGCAAGATTTTCACCGACCTGTGCGCGGCGCTCAAGCCGGAAGCCATTCTCGCCACCAACACCTCATCGCTGTCGATCACGCGCCTGGCTGCGTCGACCGACCGGCCCGAGCGTTTCATCGGCATTCATTTCATGAATCCGGTGCCGCTGATGGAACTGGTCGAGCTCATTCGCGGCATCGCGACCGACGATGCGACCTTCGAGAGCAGCAAGGCCTTTATCAGCAAGCTCGGCAAGACCATCGCGGTGTCAGAGGATTTTCCGGCCTTCATCGTCAATCGTCTGCTGCTGCCGATGATTAACGAGGCGATCTACACGCTCTATGAAGGCGTCGGCAACGTCGAGGCGATCGACACCGCAATGCGGCTCGGCGCGCATCACCCGATGGGCCCCCTGGAGCTTGCCGACTTCATCGGGCTCGACACGTGCCTGTCGGTAATGCAGGTGCTGCACGAGGGCCTAGCCGATTCAAAATACCGGCCGTGCCCGTTGCTGGTGAAATACGTCGAGGCGGGTTGGCTCGGCCGCAAGACCCAGCGCGGCTTCTACGATTACCGCGGCGAAAAGCCGGTGCCGACGCGCTGAGACTTTGCCGTTGCGCAGCGGTCGCCGCGATGGCGCCGCCGTAGAACTTCTTCACCTTCTCCACGTCGCGGGTCATCAACTCGTTCCAGTGAAAGTTTCCGTGTTCGCTTGCGCCCGGACGCGCCTCAATGTTGCGGGAGAGTGAGGCTGCTGTAGCCAGCCCACAGGATCTGGATGCCGATACAGAGAAGGATAAAGGCGGAAAGGCGCACCAGGACGTTGGTGCCGCTTTTGCCCAACAGCGCGATGATGCGTTCGGCAAAACGGTAACAGACGTACACTGTCACGGCGATGGCGACGATGCCGACGATGGCCGATCCGGCAAGCAGCGCCAGCTGCCAAGCTTCGAGCGGGGCCGAAGGCCGCTGACTGCCGAGCGCGATGGCGACGGAGATCGATCCCGGACCAACCGTGAGAGGCATCGTCAAGGGGTAGAAGGAATCCATCGCTGCCGGCGCCACGCTTGCGCTTGCCGGAGTCTCCGCGTCCGCCCCGGTTCCGGATTGCAGCAGCTTCCAGCCGAACGCGATAAGTACGAGGCCGCCGGCGATTCTGACCACCGGAAGCGTGATGCCGAAGAACACCAGGACGTGCGAGCCGACGAACAGCGAGCCGGCAAGCAACAAGATGCTGTTGATGGCGACCCGCCTGGCCAGCGAATTGCGCTCGGCCTCGGTGCATCCAGCGGTAAGACCGAGAAAGAGCGGGGCGCTGCCGACCGGATTCACGATCGGGAACAAGCCGGCATAGACCAGCAGAACTGTATTGGTGAATTCAGTCACGGTTCGCCCCCGACGATCGCCGCAGCCTAAAGCGGAATGATTGCGGCCGAAAGCTCGGGAATCGGCAGGCGAGATGGCTCCTAGTCGGTGAGCGCGGCCTTGATCAGCTTAACCGCGTCATCGCTTGCCCATTCGGCGGGGCCGGCGATGGTTGCGATCTCGCAGCCTTTGCCGTCAACCAGCATCGTGGTCGGCATGCCGAAGGCGCGGCCGAGGGCCTTGAGGTCCTGAAAGATCTTGGCCGTCGGGTCGACAAAATAGGCGAGCTTTTGCACGCCGATCTCGGTGAGAAACTGCTTCGGCTTTGCCGGGTCGCGGGTGTCGATATTGACCGCCACCACCTCGAAGCGGGGACCGCCGAGCCTGGCTTCAAGCGCGTCGAGCGTCGGCATTTCCTTGCGGCAGGGCACGCACCAGGTGGCCCAGAGGTTGAGCAGCACCGTGCGGCCGCGAAAATCGCCGAGTGTGAGCGGCTTGCCGGTGGCGTCAGTGAAGGCAAGGTCGGGCAGCCGCAAGGGCTTCTCGGCAACCTTTACGGCGGCAACTTCGCCGCGCGCCAAAGGCGCTATTTTCTTGGCCAATTCCACCGCCGGGCGGCAGGCGAGGTCGCCCGCATTGCGCGCGAAGGTCGAAAACCCGTATACCCCGGCGAAACCGACCAGCGCGCCGGCAACGCAGCCCGCTACAATCCAGGCGAGGCTGCTGGCTTTCGTGGGGGCGGGTGTCTGGGCTTCGGTCATGTCAGGCGGCGATTCCTCGGTGCGGTCATGAGCAACAAAATGTGGGGCGGGCGGTTTTCCTCCGGTCCCGACGCCATCATGGAGGAAATCAATGCCTCCATCGATTTCGACAAGGCTCTTTACCGCCAGGACATCGCGGCGTCCAAGGCCCATGCCGACATGCTGGCCAAGCAAGGCATCATTGCGGCAGACGACGCCAAAAAGATCGCTCAGGGCCTGGATACGATCCTGTCGGAGATCGAGGGCGGCAAGTTCTCCTTCAAGCGGGCGTTGGAAGATATCCATATGAATGTGGAGAGCCGGCTTGGCGAGCTGATCGGGGAGGCATCCGGCCGTCTGCATACCGCGCGCTCGCGCAACGACCAGGTGGCGACTGATTTCAAGCTGTGGATGCGCGACTGTGTCGACGCGCTCGATGCGGCGCTGCGCATCTACCAGCACACGCTGACGACCAAGGCGCTGGAGCACGCTGGCACGGTGATGCCGGGGCTGACGCATTTGCAGACCGCGCAGCCGGTGACCTTCGGCCACCATCTGCTGGCCTATGTGGAGATGGCGGCGCGCGACCGCGGCCGGTTCGCCGGCGCGCGCGTCAGGCTCAACGAGTCGCCGCTCGGCGCCGCCGCGCTCGCCGGCACCTCGTTCGATCTCGACCGCGAGATGACGGCAAAGGCGCTGGGCTTTGCCCGGCCGGCTGCGAATTCGCTCGACGCGGTCTCCGACCGCGATTTCGTCATGGAAACGCTCGCCGCCGCTTCGATCGCGGCGGTGCATTTGTCGCGGCTCGCCGAGGAGATCGTGATCTGGACTTCGCCGCTGACCGGCCTGGTGAAGCTCTCCGACAAGTTCACCACCGGGTCCTCGATCATGCCGCAGAAGCGCAACCCCGATGCCGCCGAGCTGGTGCGCGCCAAGACCGGCCGCATCATCGGTGCGCAAACGGCGCTGCTTGTCGTCATGAAGGGCCTGCCGCTCGCCTATGCCAAGGACATGCAGGAGGACAAGGAAGGCGCCATGGACGCGCTCGCGGCGTTGTCGCTGTCGCTCGCGGCGATGACCGGCATGGTCGCCGACCTCGAGCCGCAAATCGCGCGCATGAAGAAAGCCGCTGGCGAAGGCTACGCGACCGCGACAGACTTGGCCGACTGGCTGGTGCGCAATCTGAAGATGCCGTTCCGCCAGGCGCATCATGCGACCGGCCGCATCGTCGGCAAAGCCGCCGAACAGGGCGTGCCCCTGCACCGGCTGCCGCTTGCCGCCATGCGCGAGATCGAGCCGCGAATCGGCGAGGATGTGTTTACCGTGCTGTCGGTCGCGCAGTCGGTCAAGAGCCGCACAAGCTTCGGCGGCACCGCGCCAAAAAACGTGCGCGCGCAGGCAAAAAAATGGCTGCGCCGGCTGGAAAAAGAGAAATCCTCCACTTCGCCTTGATTGCCATGTTATGGTCCGTGCAATGAGCCATTCCCGCTTCGTTTGCCGTTTTGTTTTGGCCGGCGCGCTGGTCGCGGCGCTGGGGCTTGGCGCGTGCGGCCGCAAGGGCCCGCTCGATCCGCCGCCCGGCGCCTCGCTTGTGGGCGAACCGCAGGCGAACATGCCCGACCTCATGAGCGACAAGGGCAAGCCGCCGCCGGCTACCGGCGCCGAGGCCGTGCAGCCGGCGAAAAAGCATATTCCGCTCGACGTTTTGCTGAATTAAGCCGCGCGTGATCCCGAAATGCGGGCGCCGGTTTTCGGATAAGATCACGCGCAACCGGACCTAAATATCCATGCATCACTTTGCCTATCGCAACGGTGTGCTGCACGCCGAGGCGGTCAGTCTCGACACGCTCGCGGCCAGCGTCGGCACGCCGTTTTATTGTTATTCGACCGCGACGCTGACGCGGCACTACCAGGTCTTCGCCGGCGCATTTGCCGACGTCGACGCGCTAGTCTGCTACGCCATGAAAGCGAATTCCAATCAGGCGGTGGTGGCGACGCTCGCCAGGCTCGGCGCCGGCGCCGACGTCGTCTCTGCCGGCGAGCTCAAGCGCGCGCGTGCCGCCGGCGTTCCCGCCGACAAGATCATGTTCTCCGGCATCGGCAAGACCGCGGCCGAGCTTGCGCTCGCGATCGACGAGGGCATTCTCTGCATCAACGTCGAATCCGAGCCGGAGCTGGAGATGTTGTCGGCAATCGCGGCGGGCAAGGGTCGCTCCGCTTGCGTCTCGGTGCGCGTCAACCCCGACATTGACGCCAGAACCCACCACAAGATTGCGACCGGCAAGGCGGAAAACAAATTCGGTATTCCCTTAAGCCGCGCCCGCGAGGTCTACGCGCGGGCGGCGAAATTGCCCGGGCTCAAGGTGTCTGGTGTCGACATGCATATCGGCAGCCAGATCACCGACCTCGATCCGTTCGGCGACGCCTTCGCGCTGCTTGCCGATTTTGTGCGCAGCTTGCGCGCCGATGGCCACGTCATCAGCCATATCGATCTCGGCGGCGGCCTCGGCATTCCCTATCGCGACGACAATGAACCGCCGCCGCGTCCGGAGGAATACGCCAAGGTGGTCAAGCGCGCGACGCGCGACTTGAATTGCCGCCTGATCTTCGAGCCGGGCCGGCTGATCGTCGGCAATGCCGGCATCCTGGTGACACGGGTGCTGTTCGTGAAGCACGGCGAGGCGAAGAACTTCGTCGTCGTCGACGCCGCCATGAACGACCTCATCCGGCCGACCCTCTATGATGCCTATCACGAGATCTGGCCGGTCAAGGAGGCGGGCTCGGGCCAGCGCATCCGCGCCGACGTCGTGGGTCCGGTTTGCGAAAGCGGGGATTTCTTGGGACTCGACCGCGACATGGCCGAGCCCAAAGCCGGCGACCTGCTTTCGGTCATGTCGGCCGGCGCCTATGGGGCGGTGCAGGCGGGAACCTACAACACCCGTCCGTTGTTGCCGGAAGTGCTGGTAAACGGCGGCGAATGGGCGCTGGTCCGTCCTCGCCTTGAAACCGACCAGATAATTGCGCTCGATCGCATGCCGGCCTGGCTTTAGGCGCATTCTTGCGCGCTTTCCTCGGCGCATGGCCCGGAAATTGCGTGCGTGATAGCCTTGCGATTCTGGGCCTTGCACGGAGCGTTTTTTGGACGATTTGGGCGACCCCATCCCCGCGCCGGAAAAGCCGATCCGGATGATGCTGACGCGTGCCGTCAAGCGCGCCCGCGGCAGCCTGCTTTGGGAACGTCTGTGGCCGACCCTTGCCGGGTTGCTGACTGCGCTCGGCCTCTTCCTGGCGTTCTCGTGGGCGGGATTGTGGCTGGTGCTGCCGCCGCTCGCCCGCGCCGTCGGCCTCTTCCTATTCGTCGCGCTTGCCGCCACCGCCATGTTGCCGGTGATAAGGGTGCGCTGGCCCAGCCTTCGTGATGGCTTGCGCCGGCTCGACCGCGGCAGCGGCGAGACGCATCGGCCGGCAACCGCAATAGCCGACGAAATTGCCGCCAACCCTTCCGACCCCGTGGCGCAGGCGCTGTGGCGCGCGCATGTCGAACGGGCGCTTTTGTCGGCGCGAAAGTTCAAGGCCGGTTGGCCGCGACCGAGGGTCGCGATGCGCGACCCGATGGCACTGCGCGCGCTGGTGCTGATCCTGGCGGTAGCGACCTTTTTCGCGGCAACCGGCGACCGCGTCAGGCGCGTGACCGCGGCGTTCGACTGGCAGGGCGTAGTGGCGCCGGCCAATTTCCGTGTCGATGCCTGGGTGACGCCGCCGGTCTATACCGGACGCGCGCCGGTGATGCTGCCCGGTCTGCGCCCCGGGGATACCGCGCAGGCAGCCGGCGCTGTTGCGGTTCCGGTCGGCAGCCAGCTCGTGGTGCGAGCGACTGGCAATGTGCATTTTGAAATCGCGCATGCCGGCGGGCTCGAAGCCGCGCCCGATGCGCACACGGCTCTGCCGGCGGGGAGCGAAGAGCGGCGCTTCGTCATCAAGGGCGACGGCTCGGCGTCGATGCGTGGCGTGGTTGGTACCGACCTCACCTGGCGGTTCACCGCCGTCGCCGACACACCGCCGACCATCGCGTTGATCAAGGAGCCGCAGCGCCAGGCACGCGGCGCGCTGCGTCTCGACTACAAGGTCGAGGATGACTACGGCGTCACCGCGGCGGAGGCGACCTTCGCCCGCAAGCCCGAGTCGAACGACGAGAAGCCGGCGCACCCGCTGTTTGAGCCTCCCAATTTCACCCTGACGCTGCCGCAGGCGCGCACCCGCTCGGGCGAGGCACAGACCACGCACGATCTCACCGAGCATCCCTGGGCGGGCACCGAAGTGCAGATGACGCTTGTTGCGCATGACGAGGCCGGCAATGTGGGCCGCAGCGAAACGACCGATGTCGAGTTGCCGCAGCGCGGCTTCAGCAAGCCGCTGGCGCGCGCGCTCGTCGAACAGCGCCGCATTCTCGCACTCGACGCCGAACAGAAACCGTTGGTGCTGGCCGCGCTAGAAGCGCTCACCATTGCGCCGGAACAATTCACGCCGGAGGCCGGGGTCTATCTCGGCCTGCGCTCGATCTATTACGGCCTCAACCGCGCCAGAACCGACGACCAACTGCGCCAAGTCGTGGCGCGGATGTGGGCCATGGCGGTCGAAGTTGAGGATGGCAATGTCTCCGAGGCCGAGAAGGCCTTGCGCCAGGCGCAGGATGCGCTGCGCGAGGCGCTCGATCGCAACGCCAGCGACGACGAGATCAAGAAGCTCACCGATCAGCTGCGCGCGGCCCTCGACAAGTTCATGCAGGCGCTGGCCGAGCAGATGCGGCAGAACCCGCAAAATGCGCGGCCGCTCGACCGCAATACCCGCATGCTCAGCCAGCAGGACCTCAAGAGCATGATCGACCGGCTCGAGGCGATGGCCAAGCTCGGCAACAAGGACGCGGCGCGCCAACTGCTCGATCAACTGCAGTCGATGCTGGAGAATCTGCAAACCGCGCAGCAAGGCGATATGGGCGACATGGGCGACGACGACATGATGTCGGCGCTCGACGAGCTCAGCGATATGATCCGCAAGCAGCAGCAATTGCGCGACAAGACCTTCAAGCAGGGCCAGGACAGCCGCCGCGACCCGCAGCGCGGCAAGGGTCAGAAGCAGCTTGGCGATTTGCAGAAGGACCAGCAGTCGCTGCACGACCGCCTCAACAAGCTGCTGGAGCAGTTGCGCAAGAATGGCCTCGGCAATCCGCAAAAGGGACAAGATGGCAAGGACGGCCAGGGGCAGGGTGAAGATCAGCTCGGCGGCGCCGGCGAAGCCATGGGCGAGGCCGAAGGCCAGCTCGGCGAGGGTGACGCCGACAGCGCGGTCGACAGCGAAGGCCGTGCGCTGGAAGCCATGCGCAAGGGCGCGCAGGGCCTGGCGCAACAGATGCAGCAGAACGGCATGGGCATGGGTCCGGGACCGGGCCAGCCTGGGCGTAACGGCCGCGGTCGCGCCCAGCAGGACACTGACCCGCTCGGGCGGCCGCTGCACGGCCGCGAGTATGGCGACGACGTCACGGTAAAAGTGCCGGGCGAGATCGACGCCCAGCGGGCGCGGCGGATTCTGGAAGAATTGCGCAAGCGCTTCGGCGAAGGCTTCCGCCCGCAGCTCGAACTCGACTATATCGAGCGGCTGCTCAAGGATTTCTGAAGGGGGATTTCCGGGCTAGCGTGCGATAAGCGCTTCGCGCACCGCGCTCTTGATCTGCTCGAGCGAAAACGGCTTGGCGATCACGTCGTGCACCAGCGCGTCGAGGCCGTGCGCGCGCTCGCGCTGATCGGCGTATCCGGTCATCAGCATGATCGGCATGTCCGGCCGGTCGCGCCCGGCGGCGAGCGCCAGCGCGATGCCGTCCATCACCGGCATTTTCACGTCGGCCAGCAGGAGATCGAATCCGCCGTCGTCACGCCGCAGCGCGTCGAGCGCCTGCACACCATCGGACGTCGCGGTGAGTTGGTGGCCATCCTCGTCGAGCGCACGCACCACCAGGTCACGCACCGCCTCGTCGTCTTCCGCGATCAGGATGCGGGCCACGGCCTACTTGGCTCCGGTGGCGGCGGCGTCCTGCGCGGTGAAGAAGCGCACCAGCACGTCGGCGGCGTCCACCGGCGGCGAAGCGAGCCGGCTGTGGAATTCGAGTTTTTCGCCCGGTTCGAGGATGCTGCGCGAAGGCAGCGCGGTCCAGGTGTAGATCTCGTGGCCGGCGACGTTGCGGATCGAGAAGCGCAGACGCGGCACCTCAGTCGGGGCGTTGCCGCTCGAGACGATGAAGCCGTCGACGATCAGCGTGGGCACGCCGTTCTCGGTGTTCTTGGAGATACTGACGTTTTCGAATTTGAGATTACGCAGGTTCACCGGCAGTCCGATCGCCGCAAATAGCGACGCAGTCTGCGGCAGGTAGCGCACCACTTCGTTGCGGGCGCCAACCACCGCGACGTTGAAGGCCACCAGCACAAGGATGATTGCGGCCCAGCGTGACGAACGGCGCTTGCTCTCGCGCCGCGTGCGCAGGCGCTGGCGGCGGGCGGCGAAGTTTTCCGCTTCACCGGGATCAAGAGATGTGGCGGCGCTTTCGCCAAGCCTGACTTGCGGAATCGCCGGCACCAAAGACGGCGCTTCGGCCGCCGGAACATCGCTGACTTCACCAACCGCACCGACTTCGGACATCTGGTGCTCAGGCGGTGGCTCCGGGGCGGCGTCGATGGGATGCCCCGGCTCGCTGCCGAAGTCGTCTTCGGGCGGGGGCTCGGGTACCTTGGCCATCGGCACGTGCGGCGTCGGCGCCGGCTCGCCGGACTTTGCCTCGGCTTCGGCGATGACGCCGTCGACAAAGGCGTTCACCTCGGCGCCGGGCTTTGGCGCCCCGGCAAACCAGGTGGTTTTGCAGCGCGCGCAACGCACATTGCGTCCGGACGCAGGCAGCGCGGCCGGATCGATCATGTAGGACGTGGCGCAGCTCGGGCAGACGATTAGCATGGCTATTTGCGGGTCACGGGACTCGCCGGAAAGCTAGCAGCCGACCGTTAATGGACCGGAAACCATGGGCTCCCCGAGGGCGTCCCGATAAGAGCCCAGACCGCGGTGGCGGCGGCGTGATAATCCTGTAAAACCGCACGAATCGTGGAGAATGAGGGTCGCCGGAGGCTTCGCGGCCTGCCGGGTGTCCCTGGGGCCTGCTGCAGCTTGGCGGAGAGGGCTTTGGTCCGATTCGAAAATGTCGGCCTGCGCTACGGGCTCGGCCCTGAGGTCCTGCGCGACCTCAGTTTCCGCATCGAGCCGCATTCCTTCCAGTTCCTCACCGGCCCCTCGGGGGCCGGCAAGACCTCGCTGCTGCGCCTCCTGTTCCTGTCGCTCAAGCCGACCCGCGGGCTGATTACCCAGTTCGGCCACGATGTCGCGACATTGTCGAAGGACGCGCTGGCGACGCTGCGCCGCCGCGTCGGCATCGTGTTCCAGGACTTCCGCTTGCTCGACCACATGACGACCTATGAGAACGTATCGCTGCCATTGCGGGTGATCGGCCGCCCCGAGGCGAGCTACCGCGACGAGATTATCGAGCTCCTCAACTGGGTTGGCCTTGGCGAGCGCATGTGGGCGCTGCCACCCGTGCTCTCGGGCGGAGAAAAGCAGCGCGCGGCGATCGCGCGCGCGGTGATCGCGCGACCGCAATTGTTGCTCGCCGACGAACCCACCGGAAACGTCGATCCGACTTTGGCGCAGCGGTTGCTGCGTCTGTTTGTCGAGCTCAACAAATCCGGCACCTCGGTGGTCATCGCCACCCACGACATCGCGCTGATGGACCAGTACGATGCGCGCCGCCTGGTGCTGCACGATGGCCGGCTGCACATCTATGACTGACACGGTGCCCCAAGCGCGCAAAGACCCGGCTGCGCCAGCGCGAATGGCGGGGTTTGCGCTGCCGCGGTTCGATACGCCGCTGGTGCCGCGCAATTCGATTTCCGGCCGCGCGCTCGTCGCCGTGGTCGCGATCATGACCTTCCTTGCATCGCTCACCATCGGCGCGGTGGTGCTGATCGACACCGCGGCGGGCGAGTGGCAGGCCGACGTCTCGCGCGAGGTGACCATCCAGGTGATCCCGGCGCCGGGGCGCGACGTCGATGCAACCGTCGCCAAGGCGGCCGGCGTTGCCCGCGCTTTTCCCGGCATCGCCGATGTGCGCACGTTCTCCAAGGAGGAGTCCTCCAAGCTCCTTGAGCCCTGGCTCGGGCAGGGGCTTTCGCTCGATCAATTGCCGGTGCCGAGGCTGATCGTGGTCAAGATCGGCGGCGGCCCGGCTCCGGATATTCCACAGTTGCGCCGCGTGCTTGCCGAGCAGGTGCCGGGTGCGACCCTCGACGATCACCGCGGCTGGATCGACCGCATGCGCACCATGGCCGGCAGCGCGGTCGCCGCCGGCATCGGCGTCCTGCTGCTGATGATCGCCGCTACGATGCTCTCGGTGACCTTTGCCACGCGCGGCGCCATGGCCGCCAACAAGCCGGTGATCGAGGTGCTGCATTTTGTCGGCGCCAAGAACCGCTACATCGCCGGGCATTTTCAGCGCCATTTCCTGCTGCTCGGGCTCGAAGGCGGCGCCATAGGCGGCGGCGCCGCGATCGTGCTGTTCGCCTTCGCCGGCGTCATCAGCCGCTGGTTTGCCGGGTCTGCCGGCGCCGAGCAGACCGCGGCGCTGTTTGGGTCATTTTCCATCGGGCCCTCCGGCTATATTGCGGTTATCGTTCAGGTCGTGCTCATCGCGCTGGTGACCGCGGCCACTTCGCGGCATACCGTCAACCGCACGCTGGAAACGATTGACTGATGCTGGCAGGCTTTGCGCGCTGGACCGGCTTTTTCACGATGGCGGCTGGCATCGTCGGCGCGATGCTGCTGGCCGGCGGCTTCTTCTGGTTTGCCGCCCAGGTTCCGGCTGAGGAGGTGACCCTCGACCACGGCGCCGACGGCATCGTGGTGCTTACCGGCGCCGCCACGCGTATCCCGGATGCCATCGAGTTGCTCGCCGCCGGACGCGGCAAACGGCTGCTGATTACCGGCGTGCATCGCGACACCAGCACCCGCGAAGTCGCGCGCGTGACCCCGCTCTACAAGAATTATTTCGCCTGCTGCATCGATCTCGACCGCTCCGCGCTCAACACCTTCGGCAACGCGCTGGAGATCAAGCGCTGGGCGCGGGAGCATAATTTCAATTCGCTGATCGTGGTCACCTCCAACTGGCACATGCCGCGCGCCATGGCCGAGGTCGCCCACCAGCTCCCCGACGTTACGCTCGTGGCCTATCCGGTGCTTTCGGAACGGGTGAAGGCCGATCCGTGGTGGTCGAGCCCGGACACCGCGCGGGTCTATGTTTCGGAATATCTTAAATTCCTGTTCGCCAATTTGCGCATGCGGCTCGATCCGGAGACGGCGTCGTGAAGGACAAGCAAGCGTGAGCGTCATCGTTCGCTCCATCGCCTTCAATGTATTGTTCTACGTCAACACCGTGCTCTATCTGATCGCGGCGCTGCCGACGTTCTTCATGCCGTACCGCGCCGTCATCGCGGTGGCGAAGTCGTGGGGCCGCACCAATCTCAAGCTGCTGCGCACCGTCGCCGGCATCGACTACGAAATCCGGGGGCTGGAGAGATTGCCCAGGGGCCCGATCATCGTCGCCGCCAAGCATCAATCGGCCTGGGAGACCTTCGCGCTGCTGCCATTGTTCGAAAATCCAGTGTTCATTCTCAAGCGTGAACTGCAATGGATCCCGATCTTCGGCTGGCTCACTATCAAGGGCCGCATGGTGCCGGTGGATCGCGGCAAAGGCTCTGCGGCACTCGCCGCCATGACCGAGCGCGCGCGCGTCGAGCTTGCCGACGACCGGCAGCTCATCATTTTTCCGGAAGGCACGCGGCGCGCGCCCGGTGCCGAGCCGCGCTACAAATACGGTGTCGCGCACCTTTATGCCGCCGAGGGCGTTCCTTGCGTTCCCATTGCGCTCAATTCCGGGCTGTTCTGGCCACGCCGTTCGATCCTTCGCCTGCCGGGCAAGGTGATCGTCGACATCCTTGAGCCGATCAAGCCAGGTCTAGGCAAGGATGAGTTCTTCAAGCGCCTGCAGGGCGAGTTGGAGGCGGCGACCGCGCGCCTGATTGCGGAGGGGCGCCGCTCAAACTGAGGCCGGCGTGCGGGTGTCGTGCGCGCCCTTGAGCCGCTCGGCGAGCAGGCGCAGCCCCTCGTCATGGATATTCTGCGCCGCGAGTTCCTTGACCGCGGCGAGCACATACTCGCGGTTATTGCCGGAACGGCCATGGCCCTGGCGCACGAAATGCACCTGCTGCTCCAGCGTGAGCTTGCCGGCGTATTGCCGATGGCCACGGTCGACCATGTAGCACAGCGCGCGCACGTTTTGCTGCGGATCGTCGTCGAGCCAAACCGCCCGCATCGCCTCGCGATAGACCAACGTGACCTGCTCGCGTCCGCGCAGGTAATCGACCGTCGCCTGGCGATTTGCTGCGGCGACGCGATAGGCAATGCCGCGGCAATTGCCGCCGCGGTCGAGCCCAAGCACCAGCCCCGGGCGCTCGGGCGTGCCGCGGTGCACGAGTGAAAAGACGCAGAGCGATCGATGCGCGCCGATCAGCCGCGCGCTGCGCCGCTCGAGAAATTCAAAGCCTGGCCGCCACATCAGCGAGCCGTAGGCGAATACCCAGAGGTCCTCGCCGGCTTTGTCGGATTTTTTGCTCATGGGTATGCAACACTGGAACCGCGCCGTTGACAGGCTGCGGCGATGTGCGAAATCGCGTATCAGGACCGGCGCGAGCGCGCAACCGGAGTGGGGATTGGCGCATTTGAGCCGCATTCGGCAGGTTAAAGGCGCGATGGCCACCGGCACCACACAACCCGATTTCACCCGCCGCCGTCGCGGCCGCCGCTACCGCTACGTCGTCACGCTGCTGCTGTTTGTAGCCCTGATCGGCGGCTGGAGCTGGTTCTGGGATTACGCCTCCGGCCGGGCGCATGCGACGATCGATGCCTGGCGCGCGCGCGAGGCCAAGGCCGGGCGCATCTATAATTGCGGCTCGGAGACGATCGGCGGCTATCCGTTCCGTCTCGAGGTCGAGTGCGACAAAGCCTCGGCAGCCTTCCAGAGCAACCAGCCGCCGCTTGAACTGAAGACGGCGCACATTCTCGCCGCCGTCCAGGTTTATGACCCGACACTGTTGATTGCCGAACTGACCGGGCCGCTCACCGTCGCCGATCCCGGCGGGGCCCCCAAGTTCGAAGCGAACTGGCGCCTGATGCAGTCGAGCATCCGCGGCACGCCGGCGGCGCCGCAGCGCGTCTCGATCGTCTTCGAGGATCCGAACCTCGATCGTGTCGGCGGCGCGGTCCGACAGACGCTGGTGAGCGCAAAGCATCTCGAATTGCACGGCCGCATCATCGAAGGCTCGGCCGCCAGTCAGCCTGTGATCGAGGCGGTGCTGCGCTTTACCGGCGCTTCGGCGCCGGCTTATGCCCCTTCGGCCGTGCAACCGGCCGATGCCGACATTACCGCCGTGTTGCACGGCTTGAGCGATTTCGCGCCGAAGCCGTGGGCTGACCGTTTCCGCGACATCCAGGCGGCCGGCGGTCATATCGACATTACCAAGGCGCGCGTTGCCCAGGGCGAGACTATCGCCGTCGGCAGCGGCAAGCTGACGCTGAACGCCCAAGGCCGCCTCGAGGGCCAACTGACGGTCACGGTTACCGGCGTCGACGCATTCCTCACCGAGATCGGCGCGCAGCGCGCGGTGCAGCAGTCGAAGCCAATGGACCGGCTCGCGGGCGCGCTCGACCGGTTGGCGCCGGGGCTCGGTGATGTGGCGCGCCAGCAGGCCGGCGCCAATATCGGCTTCGGCCTCAACCTGATCGGCGAGCCGTCGACGCTCGAAAACCGGCCGGCGGTGACGCTGCCGCTGCGCTTCACCGACGGCGCGATGTTCCTTGGTCCGATCCCGCTCGGCAACGCGCCGGCCTTGTTCTAGGCCGCGCGTTCAGGTCACCGGCGCGGGATTGAACAGCGCCAGCGCATTGCTTAGCCCGTGCCGTTCCGCCCAGGTTTTCCGGCCGGAGGCGGTTTCAAGCAGCAATCTGAACAACGCCCAGCCGACATCGGCGATGCTGGCGGTGCCGGCGGCGATCGGCCCGGCATCGAGATCCATCAGATCGTGCCAGCGCCGCGCCAGTTCGCTGCGCGTCGCCACCTTGATGACCGGGCAGGTGGCGAGGCCATAGGGCGTGCCGCGCCCCGTGGTGAACACGTGCAGGTTCATGCCGGCGGCCAGCTGCAAGGTGCCGCAGATGAAGTCGCTTGCCGGAGTTGCCGCGTAGTTGAGCCCGCGCACGGTCGCGCGTTCACCCGGCGCGACGACACCGACGATCGGCGCGCTGCCGCTCTTGATGATCGAGCCCATCGCCTTTTCGACGATGTTGGAGAGGCCGCCGGCCTTGTTGCCCGGCGTGGTGTTGGCGCTGCGGTCGGCTCCGCCGCGGGCGAGATAAGCGTCGTACCACGCCATCTCGTCGATCATGCGCTGGGCAACCTCGGGCGTTGCGGCTCGCGCCGTGAGCTGATCGATGCCGTCACGCACTTCGGTGACTTCGCTGAACAGAACCGTCGCTCCGGCGCGAACCAGGAGATCGGTGCAGAAGCCGACGGCCGGATTGGCGGTGACGCCGCTGAAGGCATCGCTGCCGCCGCATTGCGTTCCCACCACCAGTTCGCTCGCGGGTACGGTCTCGCGTTTTCGGGCATTGAGTCGTTGCAAGTGCTGTTCGGCGGTCGTCACGATGTCATCGATCATCGAGGCAAAGCCGACGTGCTTTTCGTCCTGCAGGCACACTAGGCTCATCGTGGGCACACTGCCGGCCGGCATCAGGCGCTCCGGCTGCAGCTTCTCGCAGCCGAGCCCGACCACCATCACCTCGCCGCCGAAATTCGGATTGCGGCTGATGTGGCGCAAGGTGCGGATCGGGATCGGCGCGTCCTTCGCCTCGATGGCGACGCCGCAGCCGTAAGTGTGCTCAAGGCCAACGACGCCGTTGACGTTCGGATATTTCGGCAACAGTTCACGGCGGATGCGCTCGATTGCGATTTCAAGGACGCCGGCAACGCACTGCACGGTGGTGGTGATGGCCAGCACATTGCGCGTGCCGACCGAGCCGTCCTTGTTGCGAAAGCCCTCGAAGGTGTGGCCTTCGAGCGGTTCCCATGCCGGCGCCTTGACGGTGGCGAGGGGGAGATTGCTCAGCGCTGGAGCCTCCGGCATTTCGAGCACACGCTCGTTGACCCAGCTTCCAGCCGGCAGGTCCTTCACCGCGCGGCCGATCACGACGCCGTAACGCACAACCTCGGACCCGGCGGGCAGGTCAGTGAGCGCGACTTTGTGCGCCTGCGGCACCTTCTCGCGCAGGCGGATGCCGCCGGACAGTTCCGTGCCCGCGGGCAATCCGCCGTCATTGGCGACGATCGCGACGTTGTCGCGCTCGTCCATGCGCACGATCACCGGCCCGGGCATGCTGAACTCCTGTACGTCGGGCGATCCATCCGGTGGAGATAGCACGCCGGCGCAGGCACGGGCTAGGAAGCCCGCCGGGAGGCTGGCATACTCTTGCCGCCAAAGCTTTCCGGGAGAGTGTCATGGCGCAGGCTCAACGCAAGACAGAGAGCACAGGCCGCGATTGGCCGTTTACCGTCAAGCCGCTGCATCCGGCGCTTGGCGGCGAGATCATCGGCATTACGCTCGAGCAGGCGGTGTCGCCGGCGATGTTTGCCAAGGTCTACGAGGCTTTCCTCGACTACGAATTGATCCTGTTCCGTGACGTCGATCTGCCTCCGGCCGTGCAGGTCGCGTTCGCCAAGAATTTCGGCGAAGTGAACATCCACGTGCTCAGCCAGTACCACGGCTACGGCCACCCCGAGATTTACATGCTGTCGAACAAGGACAAGGACGGGAAGCCGAGCGGCAAGCATCCCGATCGCGGCACGCTCTTCTGGCACACCGACGGCTCGTGGAAGGAGCGCACCGGCCAGGCGACCATGATGTATTCGGAAGAATTGCCGCCGCCCGGCAAGGGCGGTGAGACACAGTTCGCCGACATGTATGCCGGATACGATCTGCTGCCGGCGAGCATCAAGAAGAAGATCGAGGGCAAAAACGGGAGCCTGCGCGCCATCCACAATTTCACCTTCTCGCGCAAGCGCCGCCACGGCGAGGACCCGCTTACCGCCAAGCAGTCGGCCGAGGTGCCGCCGGTCGCGCATCCGATCGTGCGTACGCATCCGGAAACTGGACGCAAGGCAATCTTCCTCGGCGATCACGCCGAATCGATCGAGGGCATGCCCTACGACGAAGGGCGTGCGCTGATCGAGGAGATCAACGTCCTCGCCACGCCGCCGTCAAACGTCTATTCGCACGTCTGGAAGCCGCGCGAATGCATGGTGTGGGATAATCGCTGCACGCTGCACCGCGCCACCGGGTTCGACGAGGCGCAATACATACGTGTGATGCGCCGCTGCACCATCACCGGCGAGAGGCCGTTCTAGTCCTCGTCTGATGCGTAAGGCTTTGGCAGCGGCGTGTGCGGCAGGCCCGGATGCGGGCGGCCGAAATCCGGCGCGGCGGAATCCTGGCCGATATCGACGATGCCCTTGCGGATGGCGCGTGTGCGCGCGAAGTGCTCGAACAGAGCCTCGCCGTCGCCCTTGCGAATGGCCTTGGTCAGACCGGCGACGTCCTCATTGAAGCGGCCGAGCATTTCCAGCACCGCCTCCTTGTTGGCGAGAAAGACGTCGCGCCACATCGTCGGGTCGGAGGCGGCGATGCGGGTGAAGTCGCGGAAACCGCCGGCGGAGAATTTCAACACTTCAGAGCGCGTCACCGTCTGCAATTCGTCCGCGGTACCGACGATCGTATAGGCAATCAGATGCGGCAGATGGCTGGTGACAGCGAGCACGAGGTCGTGGTGGTCCGCCGCCATGATCTCGACATTGGCGCCAAGCAGCCGCCAGAAGGCGGCGAGTTTCTCCACCGCTTTCGGGTCGGCGCCTTCGGGCGGGGTGAGGATGCACCAGCGGTTGACGAACAGCTCGGCAAAACCGGCATCGGGGCCTGAATACTCGGTGCCGGCGACGGGATGCGCCGGAATGAAATGCACGCCCTTGGGCAGATGCGGCGCCATGTCGCGGATCACCGAGCCCTTCACCGATCCGACGTCGGACACGGTTGCGCCCGGCGCCAGGTGCTGTCCGATGTCCTTCGCCACCGCACCGCTGGCACCGACCGGAATGGAGACTATGACCAGATCGGCGCCCTCGACTGCCGCGGCGTTGGTCTCGACCACCTGATCGGCCAGCCCGAGTTCGGCGATGCGCTTGCGCGTTTGCGGCGAGCGGGAGGTGGCGACAATCGAGGCCGCGGCGCCCTGTTCGCGGGCGGCGCGCGCAATCGACGAGCCGATCAGCCCGACCCCGATCAGCGCCAGGCGGTTGTAAAGCGCGGCCGGTTTGCTCACGCCGCTTTCCCCAGAAACTCGCCGAGCGCCCTGACCACCAGACGGTTTGCCTCCTCGGTGCCGACGGTCATGCGCAGGGCATGCGGCAGCTTGTAGGCAGACACCTGGCGCAGGATCAGCCCGCGCTTGGTGAGGAAGGCATCGGCCTCCTTTGCCGTGCGGCCCTTGCTCTCGGGAAAGTGGATGAGCACGAAGTTGGCGACGCTCGGCGTCACCTTTAGCCCGAGCTTGCCGATTTCTTCGGTTAGCCAGGCAAGCCAGCGCGCATTGTGCTCGCGCGCGCGCTCGACATGGGCGCTGTCGCGCATCGCCGCGATCCCCGCGGCGATCGCCGGGCCGTTGACATTGAACGGCCCGCGCACGCGGTTGACGGCGTCGACGACGTGCGCTGGCCCGTAGAGCCAGCCGAGCCGTACGGCGGCGAGCCCGTAAATCTTCGAGAAGGTGCGCGTCATCACCACATTGTCGCTGGTGGCGACGAGCTCGATCCCGGATTCGTAATCGTTGCGGCGGACATATTCGGCATAGGCCGCGTCCAGCACCAGCAGCACGTTTCCGGGCAGCGATCGATGCAGACGCTTGACCTCGTCGAACGGCAGATACGTTCCGGTCGGGTTGTTCGGGTTGGCGAGGAACACGATTCTCGTCTTTGCGCTCACGCGCGCGAGAATGGCGTCGACGTCCGCGGTCAAATCCTTTTCCGGCGCAACAACCGGCTTTGCCCCGGTGCCGAGGGTGGCGATCGGGTAAACCAGAAAGCCGTGCGTGGTGTGGATCGCCTCGTCGCCGTCGGTAAGGTAAGCGCGCGCCAGGAGGTTGAGCAGATCGTCGGAGCCGGCGCCGCAGACGATGCGCGTCGGGTCGAGCCCGAACGCGGCGCCAATCGCCTCGCGCAAGGCGCTCGCCGAGCCGTCCGGATAATCCTCGAGGTGTTCGCCCGCCGCGCGATAGGCGGCGATGGCATTCTCGCTCGGCCCCAACGGCGTCTCGTTGGAGGAGAGCTTGAACACCTTGGCAACGCCCGGCGCCGTGCTCTTGCCCGGAATATACGGAGCGATATCGAGCACGCCTGGGCGCGGTTGCGGACGGTTCGCGGTCATTACTGCCTCTGAGCCGAAAACTACTTCTCGGCGGCAACCGTATAGCGGGTTGCATGGCTGCCGACGAGGGCCGTCGAGCGCACCGTGACGCCGGCCTTGACCAGGGCGTCGGAGACTGTGTCTAGGGTCATTCCCTGCGGCAGTGTCAATAACAGCGCGGCGCCGTCAAAGGCGGTGTCTGGGACGGCGACGAAATCGACGAGCTTGGAAAGGGCCTGTGCCGGCTTGCCGCTCCAGCCGGCGACGCGCACGCTCCAGACGCCGGCTTCGGTCGCCATGGCATCGGCGGCAACGCGCGAAATCACGAATACCGGCAGCGCGGCTGGATGATCGTCGCGTTCGACGAAGGGCAGGCGGGCGATGATCTTTGGCGCCGCATCGAACTCGAGCGCGCTCCACCAGTCGCCGGCCCCGGCTACCCCCACGGCCGGCACAAGGCCGAGATCGCCCTTGGACGCGGAGACCGCGGCGACGACGCCTGCAGCGCCCATATGCGCGATGAAGGGGACGGTGAAACCGAAATGGAAACGCGCCGAGTCGCGCATCAGCGCGTCGCCGGCGGAGAGATCCGCATGCAGCGAAAACGGCGCCTGCACATAGGTGAAGGTCGAGATGATGACGCGCCAGATACTCTCGGCGGTGTCGAGCGGCAGGATGCCTTTATGACGCTTGACCAGGCGGCGCATCATTTCGGCCTCGCGTGCCGGGCGAAACGCCGAGGCGTTGTCCTGCCCGCGCTTGACCGCGATCAGTCGGTCGATGATCTCGCCGCGCTCCATCAACAATTGATGCATCGCCTCATCGATCCGGTCGATCTCCTTGCGCAGATCGGCCAGCGAGGTCGCGGCAGGTTGATTGCTGGTGTCCTTGGCCATGCGCGCATTGATAGGTGGGCCGAGCGTTGAAATCAAACAGGCCTTGAAACCGAAGAAATCATTGACAGTTCTGGCCCATCTACCAAAACGCTGCGCGATCCGGCATAAGCTTGGCCGTTATTGCGATGCGCCGGGAGCGCAAAGAGCTAAAATGACTGAGGTCAATCTGACGAGCGCGCGTGAGGCGGCGCTGGCACCGCGCGAGGCGGACGCGCCGCATGACTCCCTGCTTGTGCGCTTCGGCCCCGACAAGCCCCTAAAGCTCGACGCCGGCGTCGAATTGAGCCCGTTCCAGATAGCCTACAAGACCTATGGCACGCTCAACGCCGCGCGCTCCAACGCGGTGCTGATCTGCCACGCGCTCACCGGCGACCAGCACGCGGCGAGCGTGCATCCGGTCACCAAGAAGCCGGGCTGGTGGGAGACCATGGTCGGACCCGGCCGACCGATCGATACCGAACGATATTTCGTCATCTGCCCGAACGTGATCGGCAGCTGCATGGGCTCGAGCGGCCCGTCCTCCATCAATGTAGAAACCGGCAAACCCTGGGGCCTCGATTTTCCCGTGGTCACCGTGCGCGACATGGTGCGCGCGCAGGCTATGCTGCTCGATCATCTCGGCATCGACTCGCTGTTTTCTGTGGCCGGCGGCTCGATGGGCGGCATGCAGGTGCTGCAATGGGCGGCAAGCTATCCGGAGCGCGTGTTCTCCGCCTTGCCGATTGCCTGCGCGGCGCGGCATTCGGCGCAAAACATCGCGTTCCATGAGGTCGGCCGCCAGGCGGTGATGGCCGATCCGGAATGGCGCGGCGGCCGTTACCTGCTCGAAGGCACCAATCCGCGGCGTGGGCTCGCCGTCGCGCGCATGGGCGCGCATATTACCTATCTGTCCGACGCCGCCCTGCACCGCAAATTCGGGCGCAAATTCCAGGACCGTGAAAATCCGACGTTTTCCTTCGACGCGGATTTCGAGGTCGAATCCTATCTGCGCCATCAGGGAAGTTCTTTCGTCGAGCGTTTCGACGCTAATTCGTACCTGTATCTCACGCGGGCGATGGACTATTTCGACCTTGCCGCCGACAGCGGCGGCATGCTGGCCCGCAGCTTCAAGGGCACGCAGACGCGTTTCTGCGTCGTCTCCTTCACGTCGGACTGGCTGTTCCCGACGTCGGATTCGCGCGCCACCGTGCACGCGCTCAATGCCGCCGGCGCCCGTGTTTCGTTTGCCGAACTCGTCACCGACAAGGGCCATGACGCCTTCTTGCTCGAGGAGCCGGAACTGTTCGCCATCGTGCGCGGCTTTCTTGACGGTGCCGGCCGCAGCCGCGGACTTGTGCCAGACAAGGGATGAGCATGCTGACCCGCCCCGACCCCGGTCCCACCGTCGCCAACATCGCGCGCACGAAGGGCGACGCCCGCGTCGATCTCGTGCTGGTCGCCGAGATGGTCGAGCGCGGGGCGAGGGTGCTCGACGTCGGCTGTGGCGACGGCGAATTGCTGCGGCTGCTGGTGGAAAGTCGCGGCGTCGATGGGCGTGGCATCGAGATTTCGCGCGAGGGGGTCAACGAATGCGTCGCCAAGGGACTGGCCGTGATCCAGGGCGACGCCGACACCGACCTTGCCGACTATCCCGACGACGCCTTCGATTACGTAATCCTCTCGCAGACCCTGCAGGCGACGCGGCATCCGCGCGTGGTTCTTGAGCACATGCTGCGCATCGGCCGCCACGCCGTCGTATCGTTCCCGAATTTCGGCCACTGGCAGGTGCGGCTGCAATTGCTGTTCGCCGGGCACATGCCGCAGACCGATATCCTGCCCTATAGCTGGTACGACACCCCGAACATCCACCACTGCACCATCAAGGACTTCCGCCAGCTCTGCACGGCCGTCGGGGTGAAGATGGAGCGGGCGGTGGCGCTCAACGCTTGGGGCAGCCCGCTGCGGCTAAATGCGCCCTGGTGGTTCTGGAATCTGTTCGGCGAACAGGCCGTGTTTCTGCTGAGCCGCTAGTGTTCCGGCGCCGGAACTTTAACTCTGTGACCAGACGCGACAACTTACGCTCAGCGTAATCGCGCCCTCCTTTCCCGTATTTCTAAGACTATAATTTTTCATGTGAAGAAATAATTGCGACTAAATTCTTCAGTTTAAGTCCTGGTCAGTAATACCAGCTATGCGCATCACCAAATGACCTTGGCTTGACCACGATCTTGCCACATCCTGTCGGCGTTTAGGTCTGTAACTCGAAGCCGTTTCCGTCGGCTTCGAGTTTTTGCTTCAAGACAAGGGGACTAACCTGATGAAACTTAGTCAGATATGGGCGACGGTCACGCTGTGTGTAGTGTTTCTGGCGATGGGCGATTCCGCCTTCGCCGGCGGCCGCCATCACGCGCGGCACCGCCACGTGGCGGACACGCTGGAACAAGCGCCCGGTTCGGGGGACTTCACCGGAGGTTCGCTGGTAGCGGAAGCGCGCAAATATATTGGCACCAACCCGACCGGGCGGAGAAGCCTGTGGTGCGGGGCATTCATGGACATGGTGCTCAAGCAGACTGGTCATCCCGGGGGCGGCAATCTCGCGCTCGGCTATGAGCACTACGGCACCCGCGTCTCGGGTCCGCAGGTCGGCGCTATCGCCGTGATGGGGCGCCGGGGCGGCGGCCACGTCGGTGTCGTCACCGGCATCGATGCCTCAGGCAACCCGATCATCGTCTCAGGCAACCACAACAATACGGTCGCCGAGTCGGTTTATCCGCGTTCGCGTATCGCCGCTTACGTCGTGCCCGGCAGCTGATTTTTCGGCGTCGTAAAAATCCGCGCTCCGCCACCGGCCGAGCGCGGTCTTTTTTTGCGCGCGCGGGCCGCCATTAAGGTTACACGGTGCGTTGCGCCGTAAACCATTTCATCGTGAATCCAGTTCCTCCGATTTGCTGAAAATTGCCGTGCTACTTGGAGCGGTGGTCGGTGCCAAAACCGATCGGCGTGAAAATGGTGGCAGGGAAACACTATGCGTTTGCAGTTGCGTATCGCCTTGGCCGCGGGCTGCGTCGGCTTTCTGTCGCTGAGCCTTCCGGCATACGGCCTCGCGGCCGCAGCGAAACCGCAGACTTTTCGCGCCGGCGAACAGCCGCCCAAGTCTGCACAGCTCAAGCCAGCGCAACTCAGGCCCGCCCAGCTCGCGACGCGCGCGCCACGGAACAAGCAGAAGCTCATTTCGCGTGACAGCGCCGCCGCCGACCGACTTACCAGCAGGCCGGTCACCGGGCCGCTGGCGCAGCCGCGCAACGGCTGGCCGGTTTTGGTGCGCGAGGCGCGCAAATACATGGGCACCAATCCCACCGCCCGCACCAAGCTGTGGTGCGCGACCTTCATGAATTTCGTTCTGCGCAAGAGCGGGTACGCCGGTACAAATTCAGACGCAGCACGCTCTTTTGCCCAATACGGCCATCGCATTTCCTCACCGCAGGTCGGCGCCATTGCCGTGCTCGCGCGCGGGAAGAACGGCGGCCATGTCGGCGTGGTCACCGGCATCGACCCGAACGGCAATCCGATTATCATCTCCGGCAATCACGGCCATCGCGTCGGCGAGGGCATCTACCCGAGCTCGCGGGTCATCGCCTACGTGATGCCGTCGTCGGAAAGTCGGTCGATGACGCAAGTTGCCGAACGTTCGTCGCCGTCGTTGCCGTCGCCGTCGCCGAAGGTGCCACAAGCACAGTCGACATCGGGCGCTGTAATTGATTCGCCGATCAGCGAACTGATTGCCGCAATCGAAGCGGAACAGGCGCGTGGCGATTCTCATCCGCAGCCGCCGGCTCAGGCAGCCTCACAGCCGGCGACCGGTACCGGCGACGTGCAAGTTGCGCGCCCCGCCGACGTACAGGCGGCACGCGCGACGGAGCCCCCGCATCGCAATGTGCAACAGATGCCTGAGCAGATGAATCCTCGCGTCAGTCCGGCGCTCGTCCCGGTCCCGCAACGGGCACCGCGTCCGCAACACCCCGGCCGCGTGGCCTCCGCCGACCCGGTCTACGTCAGCCCACGCTGACCGCATCGCCGACGGTGATGTCGCCGCCGGCGGTCACCTCCGCGTAGACGCCGCAGTCGGCGTGACCGAAATTCTGCATCAACGTCTGGGGAATGCTCAGGTCGCGAATGCCGGTGTCCGGATCGACCTCGGTGGCCGCACAGCGCACGATGCGCTTGACCACCTTAAGCCGGGCGCTGCCGGCGACTAGCTCCGAATCTAGCAGGTCGAATTCGTGCCAAGCCGGCCAGCCGGTGACATAGACGTTGCCGCGGAAGCGCAGCGGGTTAACGGGCGCGCCAAGCACCGTCTCGACTGCCGCGACGGACGCCAGATTGATGATGGAGACGACCTTTTTGGCCACGTCGGAGAAGCTGTGGTCTTCGCCGTGCAGCACTTTCGGCGGCCCGCGCAATTCCTTGGGCATGTAGCGCCGGAAGAAGGACTCGACGGCAAGGCGGCCCTCTTTGGTGCGCAGGTCGCCGCGCGCCGCCTCGCGGCCGTCGGAATGAATGACCAAGGTGTGGCTCGCCTCGTCATAGTCGCTGCGCAGCGCCGCCAAGCGCTCGTTGCGCATCAGCATCAGGAATACGATCTTGGGAAAATAGGCGGGTGCTGCGGGGTCGAAGCCGGACGGCCCGTTTTCGATGGCGTAGAGCCGGTCGGCCGGCAGCGTCGCCCCTTGCGTTAGCTTGACCCGCTGCAAAGCCTGCGGCGAAAGCCCTTTAACAGGGTAGCGGTAAATTCCGTCGATTTTCGCCATTCGCGGCAGCCTATTTGCCATTTTCGGGCGGCTGGAAAGACTTTACCCTGAGCTATATCAAGCCGCCGGCCTCTTCAAACTGCGAAAAGCGCAACCACATATTGAGGGAGCGGGCCGCCTTCGGGACCCGTTTATTTTGACCGGTGCCGTCATGGGCCGATGGAGTTGACGCATGAATATCGAAAAATACACCGACCGCGCGCGTGGTTTTGTTCAATCCGCGCAGTCGCTGGCGTTGCGCGAGGGTCACCAGCAATTCGCCCCCGAGCATCTGCTCAAGGTGCTGCTCGACGATCCGGAGGGATTGGCGGCGGGGCTGATCGACCGTTCCGGCGGCAATTCGCGGCAGGCCCTGCAGGCGACTGAGGCAGCACTTGCGGCGCGCCCCAAAGTCAGCGGCGCCGGCGCCGGGCAGGTTTACCTGGACGCCGGTCTTGCCCGCGTCTTCGACGCTGCCGAGAAAGCCGGTGAAAAGGCCGGCGACTCGTTCGTCACCGTCGAACGCCTGTTGCTGGCGCTGGCATTGGAAAAAGGCAGCGAGGCCGGCAAGATCCTGAAAAGCGCCGGCGTCACCCCGCAAAACCTGAACAGCGCTATTAATGCCCTGCGCAAGGGCCGCACCGCGGATTCGGCGTCGGCGGAGAACGCCTACGACGCCTTGAAGAAATATGCCCGCGATCTGACGCAGGCGGCGCGCGACGGCAAGCTCGATCCGGTGATCGGCCGGGATGAGGAGATCCGCCGTACTATCCAGGTGCTTTCGCGCCGTACCAAGAACAATCCGGTGCTGATCGGCGAGCCGGGCGTCGGCAAGACCGCGATTGTCGAGGGCCTGGCGCTGCGCATTGTCAACGGCGACGTGCCGGAGAGTCTCCAGGACAAGAAGCTGCTCGCCCTCGATCTCGGCGCGCTTATCGCCGGGGCCAAATATCGCGGCGAATTCGAGGAACGGCTCAAGGCCGTACTGCAGGAGGTGACGTCGTCCGACGGCGGCATCATCCTGTTCATCGACGAGATGCACACGCTGATCGGGGCTGGCAAAGCCGACGGCGCCATGGATGCGTCGAACCTGCTCAAGCCAGCGCTGGCGCGCGGCGAATTGCACTGCATCGGCGCGACCACCCTCGACGAATACAAGAAGCACGTGGAAAAGGACGCCGCGCTCGCCCGCCGCTTCCAGCCGGTGTTTGTGTCCGAACCCTCGGTCGAGGACACCATCTCGATCCTGCGCGGCCTCAAGGACAAATACGAACAACACCATGGCGTGCGCATCAGCGACTCGGCGATCGTGGCAGCAGCGACGCTGTCGAACCGCTACATCACCGACCGCTTCTTGCCCGACAAGGCCATCGACCTCGTCGACGAGGCGGCGGCGCGGCTGAAAATGCAGGTCGATTCCAAACCCGAAGAACTCGATTCTATCGACCGCGAAATCGTGCGCCTCAAGATCGAGCAGGAGGCGCTGAAGAAGGAAAGCGACCCCGGCTCCAAGGAGCGGCTTAAGCGGCTGGAGGGCGAATTAAAGTCGCTGGAAAAACAGTCCGCCGATATCACCAGCCGCTGGAAGGCGGAAAAGGAAAAGCTTTCCGACGCGCAGAAGATCAAGACCGAGCTCGATCAGTTGCGCGCGGAATTGGCGCAGGCGCAGCGGCGCGGCGAATACCAGCGCGCCGGTGAACTCGCCTATGGGCGCATTCCGGAACTGGAAAAGAAGTTGCAGACGGTCGAGGCCTCCGAGAATGCCAAGGGGGCCATGGTCGAGGAGACGGTGACGGCCGACCACGTCGCCGGTGTCGTCTCGCGCTGGACCGGCGTTCCGGTCGACCGCATGCTCGAGGGCGAAAAGGAAAAGCTTCTGCGCATGGAAGACGAACTCGCCAAGCGCGTCGTTGGCCAGAAGGAAGCCGTGCACGCGGTGGCGACCGCCGTGCGGCGCGCCCGCGCTGGTTTGCAGGACCCGCACCGGCCGATCGGCTCTTTCATGTTCCTGGGGCCAACCGGTGTCGGCAAGACTGAGCTGACCAAAGCGTTGGCCGAATACCTGTTCGACGACGAAACGGCGCTGATCCGCATCGACATGTCGGAATATATGGAGAAACACTCGGTAGCACGCCTGATCGGCGCGCCTCCGGGCTATGTCGGTTACGACGAGGGTGGCGCGCTCACCGAAGCGGTGCGGCGCCGGCCTTACCAGGTCGTGTTGTTCGACGAGATCGAGAAGGCGCATCCCGACGTGTTCAACGTGCTGCTGCAGGTTCTCGACGACGGCCGCCTGACCGACGGGCAGGGCCATACCGTCGACTTCCGCAATACGCTCATCGTCATGACGTCGAACCTCGGCGCCGAATTCCTAGTCAACCAACCGGAAGATCAGGACACCGACGCCGTCAAGGATCAGGTGATGGCGGTGGTGCGCTCGGCATTTCGGCCCGAATTCCTCAACCGTGTTGATGAAATCATCCTGTTCCACCGCCTGAAGAAGGCCGAGATGGGCCGCATCGTCGACATCCAGATGGGACGGCTGCAGAAACTGCTCGAGGATCGCAAGATCACCATTGCACTGGACGCGCATGCACGCGATTGGCTCGCCGAGAAGGGCTGGGATCCGGCCTACGGCGCACGGCCGCTCAAGCGCGCGATCCAGAGCGCCGTGCAAGATCCGCTCGCCGAGATGATCCTCGGCGGCTCGGTCAAGGACGGCGACAAGGTCAACATTTCCGCAGGCAAGAACGGGCTCACCTTCAACGGCAAGCTGGCGCAGGCGGCTTAACTTAGCGTGCGCTGGAGGCGACGCGCGCCGGCTTGCGCGACATGATGCCGTCTAGTCGCTCGCGCTCCTGCTCGAAGTTTGCCAGCATCGGGCCTTCGAGTTCGCGCCCGCGCGGCAGCTTGATGCGCATCGGGTCGACGAAGCGTCCGTTGACGCGGATCTCGTAGTGGACGTGCGAACCGGTGGAGAGGCCGGTCGAACCGACGAAGCCGATCACCTGGCCCTGGCGCACGCGCTTGCCTTCGTCGATGCCGCGGGCAAATGCGCTCATGTGGCCGTAGGCGGTCTCGTAACCGTTGGTGTGCTGGATCAGCACGAACTTGCCGTAGCCCGATTCCCAGCCGGCTTTCTCGACGGTGCCGTTGCCGGAAGCGTAGATCGGCGTGCCGGTCGACGCCGCCCAGTCGACGCCGGTGTGCATCTTGGTGTAGCCGAGGATCGGATGGCGGCGCAGACCGAAGGGCGAGCGCATGATGCCGTCGGCCACCGGCTTGCGTACCAGGAATTTCTTCGCGCTCTTGCCGTTTTCGTCGTAATAGTCGACTAGGCCGTCGTCGGGCGACTGGAAGCGGTAGAATTTCTTGACCTCGCCGCCGACGGTAAGCGACGCAAACAGCACTTCGTTGCGGCTCTCCGGCGCCGGGTTCTCATCCTCGCCGGCATAGAGAACCTCGAATGAATCGCCGGGCTGCACTTTGCGCTGGAAATCGACGTCGTACGAGTAGATGCGGATCAAGTCGTCGATGATTGGACGCGGGATTTGGTTGCGCAGCGCTGTTTCGTAGACGCTTTGGTAAAGCCGCACGCCTGCGGTGTCGTTCTCGTCTGCATTGTCTTCGCCGGCGCTGGCGACTTCGGTGTCGATATTTTTAACGTCGACCGGCACGTATTTCCCGGTATCGGCGAGCGCGACCACCGCCTCGACCGAAGTGTCGCTGGCGATGATCACGCGGATCGGCTGCGGCGGCTGCGCGCCGACACCCGCCGCCATGAGGACGCGCAGCTTCTGCCCTTCCCGGACGCCGCCATCGCGGCCGCGGGCCCCGAGCAAATTGGTGATCGCCTTGATGTCATCGGGCTGCGAACCGAGGTCGCGCAGGATCGACGCAACGCTCTCGCCCTTTTTCACCGCGATGGTCTTTTCGCCGTTGGCATTGCCGCCGGTCGTCTGCGCCGCCGTCTTCGGCAGCAAGGTGATGTTCTCGGGAACGATGCGCGCTTCAAATCCGGCGTAAGGGTCGGCCGCCGGTTCGCCGGCATAGGCAAGCTTGATGCCGGTGATATCGGGAGCGAGCGCACCGCGCGTCGCGCTCTTGCTGCCCCAGTCGGCCGCTTCGCGCACGCGATCGAGCACTTCATCGGTCGGCGTTGCAACCGCGACCTTCAGCTTCGGCAGCATCGGCGCGAGATCCCTCATCATGAAAGAGACTTCTGCGTCCGGTTCGGCCGCCGCGCTCGGCGCGTCGGGGACGTCGCCGCCGTTGGCGGCTTCGGCGAGCAGGCGTTGCGGATTGTAGGGAGGGATGTTGGCGGAGAGATCGGAGACGGTCAGCGACAAGTTGCCGGCGATGCGCAGGAAGGGGCGCACGCGCACGACTTCGTGGGTGCCGACCCGGGCGACGGTGGAAACGCGGATCACCTGGCGGGCGAAGGTCGGCTCTTCCGTCGTCGGCAACCGGTCGCTCTTACGCGGCAGTCCGAGACGGTCGGCGCCGGCCGCAAGCGCGCCGCGTAACGCGACCTCGACCCGCTCCGGCAACGAGGCGAAGTTTGTCTCGCCGTCGAGTGACGTGAAAACGGCGCCGCCCATGAGAGCAGCGCCGCATAGTGCGGTAAGGATCGTACCGGCAAACCACTGCACCGAGACGCGGCGGCGATCGACATAGGCGCTGTTGCCGCCATCGACCGACAGCGGCGGCTCGTGGCCGAGCTCAACGCTCTCGGCTTGCCTCGATCGATGTGCGCCGCGCGACCGTGATTGGTCCAAGCCCGTCCCCTGCGCTTGCGATCGAAGATGGCCCCCGGCGACCGATTAACGCCCCAATCGCCGTCGGCAGGCTACTGAATCAACGGACGGCACGATGCCGGGCGGTCCCAAAGCCGTCA
>Ga0209579_10000317_pt1 | contig 56735 bp, 91 predicted proteins | sample Coa_R1_2_FD_187152 | JGI IMG/M metagenome (GOLD analysis project Ga0209579, IMG submission 187152) | Surface soil microbial communities from Centralia Pennsylvania, which are recovering from an underground coalmine fire - Coalmine... | ecosystem: Environmental > Terrestrial > Soil >...
ATGGAACTCGACACCAAGTGCGGTCAGTTGCGCCCTCAGTTCCTCGACCTCATCCGCTTCGCTGACCGCCGGCCGGGCGACCTGCGCCCGTAGCGCCTCGATCTCGGCCTGCATGGCGGCCATCTTGCGAAGGTTAGCGAGTTCCGCTTCCAACTTCGCCATGTCATCGCCCGGCGCCGGCGCGTCGAGCGCATCGCCGAGTTCCCGACGCAGGCGCACCGCCGACCATTTCGGATCGGCGGGGATGCCCAGGTTCCGCGCCCGCTGAATCAGGCCCTGGCGTTCGTCCTCCATCTGCGCGGACGTCTTGCCGCCGGACAGAACGCGCTCTTCCTCTTCCTCGGAATTGACGATGATATCCTCGAAAACCTCTTTCCTCTCCGTCCAGGTGATCGAGCGCTTGTCACACGTCTCCGTATGGCGCTCGACCTCCTGGACGCCGCGCGACAGCCGCACCATCCTCGGATACTCGTGGTAGACGTAGTCCGCCGCGAGCGTGCCGGCTTCCTGCATTTTCGCGAGAGCGGCCTGAAAGACGCCGCCCTGCATCAAAAAGTTGGTCTGCGCTCGTGATGTGCTGCCGCTCATTGGGGCTCCTGTTTTGTCCTGGCGAACTCGCCAAATGCCGCGCGTGCGGCGGTTTCATAGGCTGCGGCAGCTTCTTCTGACGTGCCGAAGTAGCCAAGTTTTATGGCCTTGTAATTCACGCAAATCTTGGCGAGCCATTTCTTGCGATCCGGCGCCCATGTGACGCCTTTGATGCCTGACTTGCTCTGCTTACGCGCCACTGAGTTGCTGCAATTCTGCGAATTCGTGGCCTCGCGGAGATTGGCGATGCGGTTGTCTGTTCGATCCCGATTGATGTGGTCGATGTAATCGGGAACAGGAGAACCGTACACGTAAAACCACGCGAGTCTGGCTGCTCGATAGATGGTCCTGTCAAACGCTACGTAGTGATATCCATCCTTATACGTCCCGCCCGCTTCAGCGCCGGCCAACGCCCTTGCGCCGACCTTCTTGTTCCATGTGAAAATTCCGGTGTCAGGATCGTAAGATAGGAGTTCCATTAGCCTGTCGCGGTTGGGCATGTTAGCCCTGTAGTCAGCCATAGCCTGTGTCCTCAGGTGAAAGGTTAGGGGCGCGGCCAGCACGCCAATGCTGGCCTGTCCCGAACCTAACAAACCCTGAGAATGTGTCAACAAGTAAATTGAAGTATTCTCAAACAATATCGGGGATTACGACGGCCCATTCAGGCCGCATCCAAAGAACTCCCCAAACAACGTCGAGCCTTGTGCCAGTAACGCCGGTCCCGATGATGTATTGTCTCGTCATCAACATTGACACACCATCCAACTCATGTCGAGCGGCTTCCACATTTGGCGGAATTTCGAGGTCTGCCGTCGCCATCGTTATTGCATCGGGGGTGAACGCAATATTTTTCCTATATACCGCGCTCGCGGGCGACACCAGCGTGATGACCGCGCTGTTGGCGGGCGAAATATCCACCGTCTGATACTGCACATCCTGGCCACCGCTCGCCGGGATCAGCGGCGGATAGATGCTCAGCGACGTGCCGCCGCTCGCCACGTCCGCGAGGACGACGAACTGGCGCAACTGGCCGTAGGACTGCTTCTCGATCCGGTTCACACCGTTGACGGAGGCGAACGTGATGATGTCGCCCTTTTTCAGCGTGCCAGTAATCGCGTTCGTCGTGATCGTGGTGCCGGTCTGGCTCGCGCCGTTGACGGTGCCGGCGGAGAACGTGCCCGCCGTGTGCATCAACACGGTCTGATCTTTCAGCCAGTCGAAACCGAGCGCGTTTTTCACAGCGCCGCTACGATACTGCTCGCTGATATCCGCGGACGGGTTGAACAGGCCGGACAACGCGCCTGCGATGCGAGCGTCGGTGAATGGGTTCACCACGAGGCGGTGGTTCATCATCGGCGCCGACTGCGTGTCGAGGATCGCGTTCGCCGTCAGGATCGTGTTGACGGACGGCGAGATGATCGCGCCGGCGGCCTCGTTGTCGACGTAATTACAAACGCCGCCTTCGGCGCCGCTCATGATGCCCACCGCGACTTTGCCGGCCAGATTGTTGACGGCCGGAGCGATGTAGCGTTCCGCGAAGTCGTCGACCTGCAACGTCAGTTCGATCTGCGGGAACGACATGCCGACGTTGTTCTGCGTCGCGAGCGTCAGGGTGATGCTGTTCTCAACGGTGTCCTGGAATGACACGGACTGCCCGGTGCCGACGGTGAAATCGACCGGCAAGCGGATACGCAGCGATGAGCCGATCTTGGCGCCGGTGCGGGCGTATTGGTCATCGTACTGAGTTGAGATGTTACGCATGAAAGCGTTTGTGTTCTTCCAAAGTCGAACGGCGACTCGGGTCACGAGATCGATAGTCAAAAGTTTGTCGGCCACGGCCTTCTACTCCAACTGTATTTGGATATGACCAGACTTGTCTCACCAGCATAGGTTCTTGATTTGTCTGACCTTCATACAGCCGTGGCGGAAACTTAAAATAACCATCACGCACACCAGCCCAGGCACGTCATCAACGGCTAAACCGGCCGGATCGGGAATGATTTCTATTGTCACTACGCATATTGCGTATTAACAATAAGGAATGACCAGAAAACACGAACTAAGCATCCCTGGAATTTACACCATCACCCACACAGCCTCCGGAAAGGTCTATGTGGGCCAGTCAGATCGTATTCGACGGCGATGGATGTCCCACCGCGGGAGCCTGAAGAAAGGCACACATCGAAACTTTCTGCTTCAACGCGCATGGAATGCCCACGGCGCTGATGCTTTCGTTTTCGCGGTGTATATCGATCTCAGTCACGTGTCTCCGGATCAACTTACCGAAGCTCTTAATGCCGCTGAACGACAGGCGCTGCTCGACTTCCCCAAGTCGTACAACCTGATGGAAGCGGGAGACAGAGGACCGTCCGCCAGCAAATCCACCCGTGAATTGTGGTCCAGACAGCGATTGGAAATGTGGGCTAAGCCCGGCGCCAAAGAACGAGCGAGCAAAGCCACGAAAGCACTGTACGCTGATCCTCAGTGGAAAGCCGCGCGAGATGCCGCTATGAAAGAAGGCAAGAACACGGCCGAGGTCAAAGCCGCTGTATCCGCGCACATGACGGAACTCTGGCAGACGCCGGAACATCAGGCCGCCATGTCCGCTGCCCGCACAGCCAACTGGAAAGATCCAGAATACCGCGCGAAGCAAAAAGAATCCCGGTCCGCGGTATGGCAAGATCCAGTCAAACGACAGCGCCGCATTGATGGATTGAAAGCCGCATGGATCATCCGGCGAGCACGAGAGGAAGAAAAGTTGAAAGCGTGGCAAAAAGAACTCGGCATCTAGCGGGGGCGCCCGCCCAACGACCGCGGCGCCTGTTTGTCCCACAACGCCGCCCACTCCTTCATGGACAACTTCTCATCGTAGATATCCGGCTCCGGTTCCACGGCGGGCGTCCGTAGTGGCGCGACCGGCTTTGGCGCACTGGACGCGCGTGGCGTCGAGGTTGTTTCCATTTTCGCGTCCAGCCTTCCCAGATGTGCCGCCATCGCGGCGGGGGATTTCTTCAGCAGCGCCACGACCTCGTCGCTGTCGTCAGCGAGCGCGGTGAAAATCTTCGCGGGGTTCGATGTCTCGGCCAACGCCTCGAGGAACGCCTGATTCCCCGTTGCCCCGAGCCCGGTGAGGATGTCCTTCGCGCTTTCCCACGCCTCGCGGCCGGCCTCCGTCTTGCCCGCCGTATCGATGTCGGTCAGCCGTTTGGCGAAGGCGCGCTGGCGGATCAGTTCGTCGGCAGCGGTCTCGATGTCCGCTGTCGCCGTGGCGCGCGGTGGCGTGGGTTGCTCGCCATTGCCGCCCCGCGTGGCCTGTAGCATAGCTTCAGCGGCTTGCGCGCGGCGCTCGGCCTCGGCGACCTCCGCCTCTTTCGCGGCCAGGCGCGCGGTCAGGTTGGCGACGTGGCGATCGGCCCGGCGCGGCTTTGGTTGCTCCGGTTCCGGCTCTGGCGCCGCGTCCTGTTCCGGCGCGGCCTCGGTCGAGACCGGGGGGATGATCTCGACGGGCGGCTCCGGAACAGGCGCGGATTCGATCGGCGGTTCGGCTTGCGTGGTTTCGCTCATGTGTGTCCTTCAGTCGTCACGGCTGGTCCCCGCCGGATGGGGTTTGGTTTTGAACAGACGCCGCGCCAGCGCCGCCCGCCATCAGGCCGGCGATGCCGTATTTGCGGATGATGTTCATGATTTCGGGGCTGAAGACGACGGTGTTGCGGCTGCCCTCGCCCGCGCCGCGGCTGCCCGCGTCGAGGTAGCGAATGCCGGGTATGCCCGCTTCATGAAGTGCCTGCGCCGCGCCTGTAATCGACTGTTTGACCGCCTTCCCCGCCGGGATTTCATAAAACGTCGGATCGCCGTTCATCCGTGAGTGTGCGTCGGCGAGGTCTTTGTAGAATTGCTGTCCCGTGGCTACCTTGCGGGCGGCCACACCATCTGGGTTATCCAACGCGACACGCGAAGCCCCTTGGATGTTTGCTCTCACTTCCGGTGATAATTTCGCCAACGCATCCCGCACATGCTGGCTTTGCTCGCTCAGCGGCTTGTCCCAATCCAGAAAGTGCGCGGGATCGGCGTTGACCTGGACCTCGTACATGTGACCGGGGTTCGCGCGCCTCGCATCAGCCAGCGCCGATTCGGCGGCGGCTATTCTGTCATGCGCGGCCTGCGACCCGTCAAAGTTGTAATGAGCGTCGTTGAACTCTTTTTCCGCCGCCTGATATGCCGGACTTCCCTGGCCTTGCAGCGCGTCACGATATTCGCGCGCCACAGCCTCATTGTCCGCGAAGTACATTCCGTGGCCGTAAGCCTGCGCGCCCTCGCCGGTGCCAATCTTGGAAGCGTCAAACTGATCGAACAAGTGCGGCGAGCCGTGGAACGCGCGGAAGCCACCACCGCTCGGCCCCACGCCACCCATCGCCATCGCCATGTCGATCGCGTTCTCTGCGTGCTGCTGGCCCTCGGCGGTCAACTGGCCGGACCAAGGATCAACATATCGTGACACCGGCTCGGCCGCCATCTGGCCTGTCGTCGGCATCGTCCCGGGCGCGATTTCGTTCTGCAACGGCGTGGCGCTTGTCAACGATTGCCCGTAGGGCGCAGGCTGCGCCTGACCCATCGCCTGCCAGCGCGCGAGTTGGTCCTGTAGCGACGTCTGCCCGGGCCACCATGCCGGCGCGAGCGGTTGCGTCAGCCAGTCGCGGTTCGTCTGCAAGGGGTTACGCGCCACGGCTCAATGCAACGTGCTCGGAATACTGGCGTTCGCTTCCGCCACGTAGCGGTTGGCACGCAGGTCGGTGTCCTTCACCAGCGCATCCGCGATCTCGTCCTTCTGCTTACGCGGCATCACGTCGTCAGGCAGCGCCAGGCAGTCCGTGAGCGCGCGCCGCGCGTCCTCCAGTAGCCGGGGCGCGACGCGCTCGACAAACACAAGCCGCGCGGCCTTCTCAGTGATCTGACCCTGCGCCCGGATCGCCTTGTAAAAAGCGTTATCAGCCGCGAAGGACTCGAAATATTCCTCCGCCATCTTCACGGCGCACTCAGCGACCATGCGGTGTGCGTTCAGGCCGGTGTTGGTGCCGGAGACGCGCGACAGTTCGGCGGTTTTGCGGCCGATGTGCGGGCGTTTTAGGGTCATACCGGGAACTTCGTGAAATCTCCGCCAAGCATCCGACGATCGCCAGGCACAACGCGCGTCCAGTCGTGCGGCACGGACTTTACCGCGTCGATGTTCAGCTTGCGGACCACGCCCGCGGCAGCCTCATAGAGTGCCCGCCAGTGCGCCGCTTCCTGCCGTGCCGCGTCACGCTCGGCGATGGCATGGGCGCGGAGGTTCATGGCGGCGGTCAGTTCGTCGTCGAGTATAGCCGTTGCGCCGCCTGCTGTACTTTCCCAGATCCTAACCGCGACTTTGTTCAACATGTCGATGGTCAGCACCTTATCGGACACAGAACGAACTCCTGTTGTATTTACTCCGCGGCATTACCCTAACTCACCTGCGATGGTTCTTGAACCATGGTCCATCACATCCCCCCTGGCTGCGCCGCTTGCTGGCCTACGTCGGGCACGCGCACCGGCAACGCACCCGTGGCACCCGGCGGTCCCTCGGCGCTCGTGGACTGTTCCAGGCCACCGCGTAGGCTCGCCACGATCGGGCCAAGATTGTCCTGCAACGCCTGGCGCACGGTCTGCGCGATAAGCGCCTGCATGGCCACCGGATCGGCCGGGATCATGTCCTTGACCACCGCGAGCCGCTTCGTGTCGGCATCGAATGCGTCGATCGTATTGTCGCTGTCCTTGGCCTTGACCTTCAACCGTTCCTCGGTCAGCGCCTGCATGGCCTCCGCGAGCAGCTTCTCGGTGTTCATCCCTTTGGCCTGGGCGACCTGTAGCGCCTTCTGCAACTCGGTCATCGCCGCCTGCGCCTGCGGATCCAGGCCGGGCTTCAGCCGCTCGGCCATCTCGTCGGCGAGCGGGAAATCGGCAACTTTGAACAGCAGGTCGCCGATCTTGTTGATGAGTTCCGGCGCCTGAGTCAGGATTTGCACGATCGCGTTGAACGCCTCCTGGCGCTGCGTGGCGTAATCAGGCCCAACATCCGATACGACCTCATAATTGCCGATGTTCGGGTTGAAAATGCGCGTGATCGCGTCGCCAATCCGCTTCTCGCGATGTGCTTCAGGCGAGTTCGGATCAATCTGAACCTCTTCCTCTTCGTCCTTTGCGTTGATGATCTTGGCGACGCGCTGCGTGTCGTAAATGACCGGTATCCATTCCTTGATTATCGTGCCCTGCCGGCGGATGGCGAGCGCCTGATTGTCGAGGAAATGATAGGTCGCCCGGTCTCCCTGACGCTGACGCTCGTTGATAGCCTTGCCGCTGCGCTCGTTGCCGGGCTGGCCCATCGTGGCCTCATACTGGCCGGACGCGCTCTGCATGAACTGCTGCGCGAGTTGCACGCCCTCCATGTAAACCGGGGCTGCGGTCGGCGGCTGCATCTTGGTCGGAGGCGGTATTTCCTTTCCCTCTTCGTCACGATGCACCCACGGAATAACACCGTGATTGACCACGTTCGATGTCGTGTAATACGTCATGTAATCGCCAATCGCGGCGACCGGCGCCAGCCACGGCGACTTGCTTTGCAGCGCGCCATACTCGATCGACGCGGACCAGTTGTAATTCAGCATCCGCTGCGCGTCGATCATGCCGCGCGTGTGCGAAACGCGATCGAGCCGCTTGTCGATCAGCGTGATGCGCCCGTTCCATGGGATGATCGGCACGCATGTTCCGGGCAGATCGTCCGGTTCGCCGACCACATCATTGCCGATTATGAGGTAGCATTTGACCTTTTTGCGGATGACATCGCGGCGGCGGAGTTTCTTGCCCTGTTCCTCCGCGTCATCCTCCCACTGACGGAACAATTTCGCCGGCACGTCCGAGCGATAGACGGTCACGCCCTCGTCATCGCACACGAGTTCGTCTTTCTCTTCCTCGACCTCGTAATAGCGGCACTCGCGCACATGATCGTCGCGGATCCAACCGGAATCGTGACCGTCAACCGCGTTGGCGACGGTCAGGCGGTTTTCGAGTTCCGGATATTCCTCGATGACCTCATCTTTCGGGCGGTCGCTGAACACGAACCCGTAGCGTGCGCCGGTGCCGTCCGGTTCCTCGCAATCACAATCCAGCATCACACCCATCGGGTTTTTCACCGACGATATGATGATTTCCTGGTCCATCGCTTCCGGGCCAGGCGTCGGGTCAGGCGTGACATAGCGGGATTCGATGATCGTGTAACCGAGCCCGGCGTCGACCTGGAACTCGATCGCCATGCCTTGCGCCATCTGCGCGTTGCTGATGTTGGCGATGTTGCGGTACATGCCCTCGTAGACCTCGGCGGCGGCCTGTGTGGCACCGGCACCGGTCGGGCGGTATTTGACGCTCGCCTTGTTTTGCTTCGCGTCGTTGATGATGTGCAGGTTTCGCACGCGCGTTTCGTTGACGGTCAGCGACGGTCGCGAGCCACGATCTTTGTAGACCTCAGCCGGCCATTGCCATGTGTTGTAAGCGTCGCCGTTGACGAAGCGAAGATCGCTGGCCCAATTCGAGCGCGCGGAGGACTCCCAATCGCGGCATTTGCGCCAGCGGCGGTGCGCGCGATTGACCACGTCCTGATATTTACGCCCGCCGACTGATTGGATTTCGTCGTCGCTGTCGAGAGTGGAGGACAAGGCTACTTCTTGCCCCGTTTCCTGACCGCCGCGTTAGCGATCCTGATGGCCTCACCATCGCTTCCGGTCTTCTTCAGCACGGCATCAGCGGTCGCGGCCCATTGCTTCTTGGCGGCGGGCGACTTCGCTTTCTTCGTGTGCGACGCGGCCTGATCTGGCTTCCAGGGCATCAGCCGTGCCCGATCGCGGAGGACGTGTTCGCCGTGTTCACCGCCTGCCGCGCCGTCATCAACGTTTGCATCAGATCGTGGTGCTCCGTGCGGGCAAGCAGAACCAGCAGCGTGTTCGCCACGGCCAGCAACAGGCGGCGCTCGGCATCGGTCCTGTCGTCGTGCTCGCTCACCGCTTCGTCACCGTGTATCGGACGAATGCGCGGATTGCGATTCAAGCGCCTCGTCGATCATGGCGCTCCATCCTTCTTCGACAAAACCTTCGCATTGAGCATAACCGTTAAACTTGCTCATCATGGCCTCGGTCGGCTCGCGCATCGCCTCAATAGCGAGTCGCGCCAACGTCAGAAACATCGTGTAATATGGTACTTTCTCATCATCTTCCGACAATACGATCGTATCTACCTCTATCCCCATGTAGTGTGCCTGCGGCGCGCACATCGCTTTCGCCACGCGATCCACCATCTCGCTCAACGGCTGCCTTTCGCGGGACCGTTCTTCGGCGGCACGGGCGCCAGCTTGTCGGGGCGATCGACGCGCGGCGGACGAATGGTGTTCGTGCCGGGATCGACGCGCGGCTCGATGAACGGAGAATTGCCCGACGATTGCGCGGGCCGGTCGCGATAGTTGGGGTTCATGCGCTCAGTCCCTAACATTCACCGCAGGCCAGTCGATAAAGCGACCGGGCATTTTGCTAAGGTCAATCGGCGAGTGTGGATCAAATAGCGGGCCGGCACGCATCCACGCCTCGCAATCATCGGCTTCCTGGCGCGTGATGGTCTCGTTGTTGATGATCCGCGTCATGATCGCACGCGCTTCGTCGCCACTGATCATGCCGCCTGCTTTCGTTGCAATTCGTTCAGCATCTCAACCACGAGGTCCAGCCGGTGGCGCGTCGAGGCGAGTTCGGCATACTGCGCCTGTATGATGTCATCTTTGTCGCGTAGTGCCTGCTCCAACAGCGCGATGGTCTCAGCGTCGCTCACTTCACGCGCTTTTTCGCCGCGCTCATGTCGATCGTGACGCTCGGTTTGTAATTCTGATCGGCCCAGGCGCGCTTGAGGCCGTCACCCTTCGGCATCGTGTCGCGGCCACCGCCAGCGGGCGCCGTCTTGCCCATCGCGCCGCCGGCCTGTGCGTCGCGGACCAGTTTACTGTCTGCCATGTGCGTGCCTTTCAGATCGAGGCCCAGCCGCCAGACGTGGGCGGAATGGGGCGATGGACGTAGGGGGGAACGACGGGCTTGTTGACCGCGTTCTCGGGATCGGACGAGCCTTGAACGCCGGTGCCGATCGCGTCCGATCCGTGCGAGGCATCATCGTGAACGGGCTCCGCGCGCCACACGCCCATGTGCTCGTTCCATGCGCGCCGGTAGGCACGCAGCCGCTTCAGTCCAACCTCGCAGCCCTTCGCGTCGAACCACGAGCGCGGCAGGATCTGCCGCACGGCGGAGACGCGATCGGCGGGGTTCGCCGCCGGGACCACGAAGATCGGCTTGACGCCAAGGCCGAGCAGCGTCGTGCGGCGCGATTTGCCGCCCGCGCTCAGTTCACGAACCTCGATGTCATGCGGGAGATAGTGCTTGCCATAGACGTACGGCTTGCTGTGCAGAAGTCTCGCATAATGATCGAAGCCCTGGCCGCTGTCCTCGTGATATTCAAGCCAGCGCCATTCGCCGCCTGGGCTGCGCTGAAACCACCAGATAGCGGTGGAGTCGTCCATGCCTAAGTCCCAACTTGTGAACACAGGCAACTTAGGATCATACGTCACGCGCGTTACGCGATTGTCACGAATGACTTCATCCAGCCATTTGCCGTAATAACTGCCGGAGTTTGGCGACGTGAACGAACATTCGAGTTCTTGTGCGAATTCCTCGACATCCAACGTCTCGCGAAGTCGTTGCACCTGCTTATCGTCAAGCGCGCCGGTCTCAGTGTAAGGCAGCAGATAGCGCGAGGCGTGCGGATCATGGCCGGCGGCGTCGTAAGCAGCGGCGAGGCGTCCATTGCCCTTCGGCGTGCCGATCTTGATGCGCGCGCCGTCGTAGTCGGACAACATTGGTTCGATGACTAAATCCAGGCCGGAAGCAATCACATCGTCAGCTTCATCTTCAATGACTTCATCGGCGTATGAACCACGGTAGCTGTCAGGCTTATCCATTCCCCCACATTGATATACACCGCCATTAGGCAGTTCCACCCGCAACACGGACTTCATCGCTATCGCGCCAGGGATCATCTCAGCAGCGCGGGCTACCTTGTCCCAAAGCCCAGTCCGTTGCCACATCACTTGCCCAGGAAGGACGTGAATCACGCGAGGCGGATCAGATTTCAGATTGCGCCGATGCAGCGGTAAATGCCTGCGATCCTCCGTCAACGCCTTACGAAGACCTCGCCAGATAAACGCTGTGCTGTTATGAGTCGGGATCAGCCCTTCGCCGGCCAGATAAAGATGGGATGGACTATCGACCGTGATGCAGCGCACCGGTCGGCTTTCCACCGGTTCAACAGATACAATCCGGCGCATTCCCCCGAAAGCATTGCGGTTGGCCGCGCTGCCCGGCAGTTTGAATACGCTAGCCTTTCTGGTCAGTTTGAATGGATTGAATGCCGGGCTGAACGTGATCCTATGATAAACCTTCCCATTAACGACCTTTTCAGCGACGCGCGGATTACCGCCAAGCGCCCGAATAAGCGCGATGATGCCAGTCGCCAGTGCGCCATTCTTCTGAGCGATCTCGCATCTTCGTCCGCCTCTTGGATCAATCGATCCGTCGGTGTCCATGATGCCGCGAAGCAGTTCTAATCGCTGCCGTTGGCCGGCTCGTAGATAGGCTGCGGGAATATGCTTGTTCTTAATTAAGCCGATCTGGCGCAATCGCCTTGTGAGGCTATCGGTTTCATGATGTCCGCTATCTCCCGCCACCGAATAACTGCGCGCGAGACCTTGGCCTCCCTTCGATGCGATGGTTGAAAACCGCCAATCGTTGGCCTCAGCGTATTCTTTCAAGCCAACGACAATCTCTTGGTCCATCGTCGTGAACCGAGCCGTGCGGCTATGTCCATCTCCGAGCCACAGGCCCAGGATGTAAGGATCAATCGGAAGCACGGCATCGGGAAAATCGAGCGGGCCCGCGAATGGGATTGCATGGTTCGATTCTCCCCGAGATCTGAGTGTGTCTCTGATTACCGCCGTGGTCTTCGCTGTTCCTGGCCGGCGTTTCTGAATGCCAGACACTGGCTTATGGCCCCGCCCGGTTCCTTTGACATAACGCCCGACCCGCGTCGTCCTGTCCGCCTTGGTCTCGGTGTACCAAAGATGGTCTTCATCACAAACGATCTGCTGGCCGTCGTCGAATGTCACGGCGTAACATGGCCTACCATGCATAACAGGATAAGCGTGGGTTACGTGGCAGAGTTCACCCGATTCATCGAATATTATATCGCCGCGGGCCAGATCACCCATCGCCTTAAACGCACCGCTCGCGGTCATGATCGGCGTGGTGACGTCCAATGCCTTGCCGGCTCTCCTATGAACAACTGCCACCATGGCGCGAGACTTGTCGTCCATGAGCGGCATTTGCCACGGGCGCGGCGTAAACGGCAGGGTGACATATTTGACTGTCATTCGGTCGGCTTTGGCCCGTCCCACCGGTAGACGACCTCGGTGTTGCCATCGCCAGCAGCGTTCGCGTGCTGCAACTTGTCGCCGTATGTTCCTGGTCTCAGTTTGGACAGCAGCCACTTGCGGGTGTCAACGCGAAGACGGGAACGCGTCACATGCTCATGGTCCACACTCATTTCGACTGAGCCGTCTTTCCCCGCGCGCTGCATCCAATCGTTCGCGCCATCGTCTGATATTTCAACGATCTGATCGGCCCAATGCTCTGCCTGTAATTCTCTCGCGCGCACGTATCGCACGGAAAATCCATCTGGATTATCCATCACCCAACCCCTAACGGTGCTGGCCGGTGGCATTCCTTCGCTTCGGCTGATCTCGTTCAGGCTTTCGCCCTCTGCCATGCGCCGACAGATTTCATCGGCGATGGTCCTGGCATATTTTGACGGTCTTCCGCGTTCCACACTGACCTGTCGATCAAATATGAAACGCGATCAGCATGGTGCCGTTGAACGCGGTCGTTCCGGTATTGGTCCAAACGATCACCGTCGATCCGACCGCGTTGGTAACGGAGGTCAGCGTGATGATACCGCCGGTGTTGGTGAGGCCGGTCATCGAGACAGATGGCGCGGGTGCGCCGGCGACGAGAAGCGAGTTGGTCAGCGTGAAGGTGTAGGTCGCGCCGGCCGCGGTGGTCAGCGCCTCGGTCGTGATCAACCCACCGGCGGTGTTGAGCGTCGCGGCGTGGACGGTGCTGGTCGCGGTGCTGGCGGTGATGGAGGCGACCCAGGCGGCGAGTTGCGTCAGCGACAACGCGGCGGTTTGCGGGACGCCACCGGCGGCGATCTGCGTGTCGATGGGAAGCAGACCGGCGCCACCGCCGAAGCCTGTGAGTTGCGGGATCGTAGCACTTCCGACCAGCGGCAATGTGCTGGTGTACATACCTGCGGCCATGATTTGGTTCCTTCTACTGACCGGCTATCTGACCGGGCTTGGTTTACTGATGCGCGCGACGGCGCGGTCAGCGGTTCGGTTCTTGTTGCGCTCGGAGTTCGCCGCCGTTCGTGGGGGCGGATCGCGTGATGGTGGCGCGGACAGCGGCGATTTCCGGTCTTGCCGGGAGCCGTTACGCGCGTGATTTGTCATGATGACCTGGCGCATAGGCACGTTTCGTCACGCGATGCAAGGGGAAAGCGCCGGAAACCGCGCGAAACTTGACCGGGCATTACTCCCCGCCGACCTCGTAACTTTCTCTTTCGGGTCCAAACCCGACCAGCGCCCGCGAGCGTGGCCGCTCCGGCGCTGTCACAAAATAAAATCCTGTCAGTCTATCTAACCCAGCCCGCAGCCACGCCATGGCGTCATCCTGCGACTTGCCGACCTCCCGCGCCCAAACGCAGACCGGCACGCAGTCACAGACGACCCGGCGTAGGCATGGCGTAAAGGCCCCTGCGTGCGTCAGGGCGCCCTCCAGCCTCGCCCGCGTCTCCAACTGCCTGACCAGCGCCGCGTGAGCTCCAGACCCCGCTCCAGGCCCCGCGTTGCCCCCTCCACTGGACCAGTCCACCGCGGACGGCCCGATGCCTGCGCCGACCTCGTCGTAATCGAGGCGCAGCATCCGGGCGGCGCGGGCCTGGCTGCCGGTGAGCCGGATGCGGGCGAGCGGATCTTCCGACACGTGCGGCAGGCCGCGAACGGCGCGGCCGTCGATCACGACTACACGCGGGCCGTGCAGGAGGGCGCCAGACGGCGCGTGAGCGGCTTCCCGCATCGCCAGCGGGGCCAACGCCTCGGCGGCGTCCTGCGCGGCTTCCAGGCGCCGCGCTTCGGCCTCGGCGCGGATGGCGCGGCGGGCGGCGTCGCGGAGGCGTTTGCGGGCCTGCCGCTCGCGGGCAAGGTCGCGGGTTCGCGATGAGACGGCGGCGCTCATGGAGCGTCCTTGATCAGCACGTCGATCATCGAACTCCAGCAGCCGCCGGGTGTCGTTTCGCGGTCGGCGGCCAGCATCATCGCCTCGCTCGGCTCGCGGAGGGCCGTGAGAACCGCGCGCAGGAACGTCCGGTGATGCTCGACGGTGTGGGCGCACATGAAGCTACCCGGCGCCCAGCCGGTCAGTTCATCCCACTCGGGCGTGTATTTGCTTCGCGCCGCGTCCCATGAGGCGCGGGCGGCGGCTTCGAACGATGTCATGATCAGACCCTCCCCTTCAGCATGGAAAACCCGCCCTTCGCTACCGCGAACCTCGCGGCCGGCTTGCGGACGGCGCGGCGAGCGGCGTCACGGAGCCGCTTGCGGGTCTGTCGTTCGCGGGCGAGATCGCGGGCGCGGGTCGAGATGGCGGCGCTCATGGGAGTGCCCTTTCGATCATGGCGATGGCTTCGCGCAGGCAGTCCGCCAGGCCCTTGGCCATGGGCGCGTCTTCTTCGTCCAGTCTTCCGTTCCTTCCTCTACGGGCGTCAAGCCAGTCCCCCACCATGTCGAACAGGGGCGCGTTCAGTTCGAGATCGTATTCCAGCGGCCCAAAATTGGCTTCCCAGACGCCGCGCTCATGCGTCAATCCGGCCATGGTAGTGCGACGGATTTCCGCCGCCACCAGTTCAGCGACCTCGACCGCCGATTTCCTGTCGATGGGCCATTCCCATGCGCTGAAATCCTCGCTGCATCGTGATGCCACGCCCCACTCGTTCGTGGTCCATTCTGGGGCGCCGGACGGTATTGGTTCGCTTGTCGCTTCCATCCGAACGGCGCGGATGAGGGCCACGAGATCGTCCGCTGTCGGTGTGATGTCGAGCGCCTTCCACAGCGCGACGATGATCTGGGCGCGTTCCTCGTCGGTCACAGCTTCCCTCCCATCATCGAAAATCCGCCCTTCGCCACCGCGAACCGACCGTCCGGCTTGCGGACCGTGTTGTCCGCCGGTCTGCCGCCGCGGTTCCACCGCTCGACGGACGCGAGTTGCAGGCGCGCGACGACGGCGTGCGGTTGTTTGCTCGCGAGGGCATGGCGTTCGTAGCCCCTGCGGTCGGCGTGCGTCTCGGCGCGGATGTGTTGGCCGTATTTCGCGGACAGGCGGGCGGAGATCTCCGGGCCCGGGACGCAGGTGTGGCACCACAGGTGTTCGAGGTCGCGCTCGGCCTCGGGTGACAGCATCGGGGCGTTGCCGCGATGGTTGGCGTGTCTATGGGCGTCGCTCATGCGGCGGTCTCCGGTTCGATGTCGGCGCCGGGGAACCACGTTTCGCCGTCCATGCCGTCCCAACGGACGACGACCCACTCGCCGGATCGGCGCATCAGCACGCCGGTGCGGGTGCCAAGGTCGGGGAAACGCGAACAGGCGGAGGGGGTCAGAACGACGCGGTTCGCATCGGTCATTCGGCTTCCTTTTTTCGTTTTGATTCCGTTAAGTGTAGCCATGTAGCCTCTGTATCCGCACTTTTCAGTTTGTTTCTCCAGAGCGTGATTCCAGCGCGCCAATACGCCGATCACATGAGCAATGCGGAAACAGGTGGATACGGTGGCTACGGTGGACACATGATTGATATTATACATGTATTTGTGTATCCACCTATGTATCCACCTATCTAAATATATATATAAGAAGCTACACTTTCCTATGTTAGATATATCGGAAGCCACTTCGTATGAAAATTGGAACGTCTGAGACGTTTTCATAGCCACTTCACTCGCTGCCGATTTCGTCATTTTCAGGTAGCCGCCAAATCTTGATGACGTGGCTTTTCCGGCCACCCTTGCTGGATGTCCGGAAGTTTGTTCGTTCCCACCCCAAAGACCGCAGCACGGAGCCGACCCGCATGGTCGCGGCCCGGGTCATGCGCTCCTTATCCATGCCGAGCGCCTGTTCCAGAATGTCAGCGGAGGTAACAGGAACAGCCCGGTTGCGTTCTGGTGAGTCAAGCCACTGGACGATCGCCGGCTGCCACACTTCCTCCGCCATGCGGGCCTCCGTGGTGGACGCGGCCGCACTCTGGGCGTCCTCGCTGTCCAGCCAGATCGCTTCCCCGCTGGCCTCACGCGCGCAGGCTTCCGCCCATAACTGATCGCGATTGAGCGCGATCCACCGCACGTCGGCTGACCGGCAGGGTATTGGCCACATGCGGGTGTTGCCGGTGTTATCGCGAAGGTAATCGTCGCTGTTCGTCGTCCCGGCGAGCACGCCCTGGCGCGGTACGTCAACGAAGTCGCGGCCATGCACTGGCCGGTAGTGATCGACGGCGCGGGACAGGAATGCCTTGATCGTCTCGACCTCGGTGCGGACGAGATGATCGATCTCCGCGAACTCCAGGCACCACAATCCATGCAGCGCGATCGCCGCGTCCCGGTTGGCGAGGTCGGGCGGAACGGAATCGGAAAACCACTGCTGGCCGAACAAGGTGGCGAGCGCGGTCGACTTGCCGATCCGCTGCGGCCCTTCGAGGATCAGAAGGGAATCGAACTTGCATCCTGGCGAGCGGATCCGCCGCACGGCGGCGATCAGGAAGCGGGACCCGGCGGTGCGGTAATACGTCACCTTGGCTTTGTATTCGTCGGTTCCCGGCAGAAGGTCGTTTCGCACGTCGAAGGCGGCGAACAGCCAGTTATCGATCCGCTTCACGCCGTCCCAGACCAGGCTGTTCAGCCAGTCGCGCACCGGATGGAAAGGAAACGACATGGCGGTGACAGCCATGGCGTCGGCGATCGTGTTACGGACGAAGCGCGGCGCCCAGACCCTTTGCATGTATGCCTGGAACAGCGAGATGTCCTCATCATACCAGGAACGCGGATAAGGCCCCGGCATCATGAAGCCGCCGTCCTCGGATGGCGGCGGCTCGCGCATGAGAACGCGCCGGTCGGTGAACTGGTTATGGCCGAACATGCCCTTGAACCGTGGATCATGCGCCATGATGGTCAGCGCGTTCGCCAGGGTCGGATGGACCTCGCCATCTTTCGTGTGGCTGAGCCGGCCAATCCATGACGGCTTTGGAGCGGACGCGATTGGGATGACGTTGTCCGGCGGCGGGTTCATGTCATCCTCCATGCAATCCCTCCATGGGATTGCGTTGACCGGATCGGATGCCCGAGCGGATGGTATTGCGGGTCTCATCGTGATCGAGCCCCGCTTGCCGGGCAGCGCCGTAGAGCGCATCCACCGCCTCGGTTTCCGCCAGCAGCCCGGCGCCGACCATGCGCCCGACCTGATAGGCCCGCCGGTTCAGGGTTTCGTTGCGTGCGCCCTGCGGTGCGTCGATGACCGCGATGGCGGCACGGTAAAGACGGCGCCGGGCCTGATCTGACGTATCGATCACCATGGGATGACGCGCCGGTTCCGGCGGCATCTCGACCAGCCTGATCAGCCACGCCGGCGCGATTGGCGGCGCCACGTCCCACGGCGCGAGCCCGCGCGCCCAACGGTAGGGCAGTCCGGTGACGAGATGGACAGACGGCGGGATCGTGAGCGACAGCATCCCGCGCCTCGGATCGATCCCGGGCGCCGGATGGCCGGTTTTCCCAATGATCCGCTCGCCGTTGTATTTGAAGATCAGCCCGTAACCGCCTCCGCCTGAAAGCGAGGTCGGACGTGGCGGCAACGCGCCGTGGACAGCGGTGAACGCCTTCATCGCGGCGATGCCGTTGGCGCTGTGCGTCGCGCCGGGCGCATCGATGTCCAATCCCCAAAGATGCGAGGGGCCGAACAACAAGCGCCAGTTTGAGCGGGGATACTCGCGGCACCAGCGCGCGATCTGGTTCAGGTCGTCCGTCGCCTGAAGATGCGCGCCCTTGAACGCGGCGGCGCGCGACTGGCGCGATGCCGGGAAGACCTTGAACCCGAGCAGCACAACCCGCTCGATGTCGTTCGGGATCGTTGGAACTGGTTTATTCCTCGGACGGGCGACGTTGATCCCGCCACGCCATGAAATCTGGCGCGGCGGGCTGAGAATTTCAGTTATTCGTCAGAACGGTATTTCGTCATCGATGTCACCGGCGGCGACCTTCATGCGTGACGGAGCCGAAGGCCGGTTGATGGCTGCCGTCCGTTGCGGCACATGACTTTGCGCCTCGCGCGGCAGGTAGTCCGCGACCTGATTGCCGGCAGGGTATTGGCCGTTAGCTGGTTTGATCTTCAGCTTCAGGCGACCGACGCGACCGCCAAGAAACTCCGGATCAAGTTCCCCGCGCTCATAGTCGGTAAGCACATCAATCGATGAGGCGAAGTGTCGGCACTTCCACGCCCCCGACTCGCTGGAAAGGATATAATCGAATACTGTCCGGTGTTTGCCATCCCCAAGCAGGATATGAAGCGTCAGTTTGAGCATTTCATTCCCGGCGGCGGAAACGGCATCCTCAGCCTGGAATACGGAGAAATCATACTCTCCGGGCTTTAACGGCTCAAAGGAACCAGCGCCCTCGTTCGCCTGTTCTTCGGTGACTGGATTTACACGCATGATTTTTGGATTCCTTACAGGAGAAGCCCGTTTTCACGGGCGAAGTTGATCGGATGCTTGGCGTGCTTACGCATATTGCAGGCCGGGCACAGGAGTTGAATATTCTGGATTTCGTTGGTCCCACCGAGAGCGAAAGGCTTGATGTGGTCTATGTGGTAGGACTTCCGAAGTGAGACGGAGCAGTAAACGCATTTCCATTTCTGGACATCGGCCAGATGGGTGATCTGATCGTGGGTATACGTTCCAGGCGCGTTTTTCTCGCGCGCCCTGCGGTTGGAATTGTGCGTCTTTCGGCCATGCGGATTGCGAAGATGCCAGATTACGTTGAGTTCTTTTGTCCGCTCTGGGTTTTGCTGACGCCATTCCAGTGCTTTCTGGCATAGGGCACCTGGGTTCTTCCAATACCTCTCACGCGCATATTCCCGTGACCTGTCGATATTGGTGACAAGCCATTTCTTTTTGTGCTGAAGGAGGCACAACGTACACTGGCCGGTGCTGACGTAGCGTTCCCCGTTGTGCCCGGCGGGGCACGGCTTTCCGCTGACATAGCGTGCCATGCCAGCGGCTTTGGCCGCGCTCCGCTTCATGAGGGGAATCCCGTCGATCATGCCGCGATACGAGACCGGAGATGATCGATGGCTTTGCTGGCCCGCTCGCTGGCCATTTCCTGCCAGGAGTTGACGTTGGCGGCGGCCAGCCATTTATCGACCGTGCCATCTTCCAGTTTGACGATATCCAGCAGCCGGGTGATTTCCTCCATCTGTTCTGGCGTGGTGCAGATGATGGGTTCGGACGGCGCCTCGACCACGGACTGCCCGATGCGATTGACAAATTCCTCGTAAGTGAACGGGAACACGTCGCTTTGCGGGAATGCCGCGATCCTGCTTTTCCGGACACGGCCATGCCGCGACAAGCCGGTGCGTGTGACCTGGATGGCGAGGTCCAGTTCATATTCGAGGCGCGGCCAGCAATCGAACGTACTGCCGATCTGTGTCCGCTCGCCGGTCGCGGGATCCTTGCCCCATTCCGCCACTTCGCCGGCGATCAGGATCACGTTCATGTTGATCCTGGTCAGCCACGACATGAGTTGCCGCATGTAGCCGACCGCTGGCCGCTTATCGGCACCAAACTCGTTCTTTTTCCCGGTATCGGAAAGCCGCTCCGCCTCGCGGGCGATCTCGTTGGCGAACAGCTTCGTGATGCTGTCGATGACCAGAGTCCGGCGGTCATGCTTCTCGGTGGTCAGCGCGCGAACCTGTTCGAGCACAACGTCAAATGACGCCGCGCCATCCTCCGGCCCGAGATAAAGGCCGCCTGAGGCGCGCAATTTCTCGACGTATTCAGGCTGCGTGGCACCACCCTCGCAATCGATCATGTACACGTCGGGAAACGAAAGGCTCCATAGCGTCTTGCCCACGCCAGAGCCTCCGAACACCAGCACAGTGGGATGTCTGGGCTGAATGGTTTCGGGCTTGGCACCCAATAGCTTCGAGTGGGATGCCCGAGGCTTCGTGATCGCGTTCATTGGCTTACTCCTTGACATCGCGTTAGCGGTTGTTTATACAATCGAGCAGATACAATGTCAATCAGGTGTATGATGGTTTCTGAGAGACGAACGGCAAATATTCTGATGCGGACGACGCCGAACGTGAAAAGCGAGGCGGAACGAATCGCGGCTAAGGAGCGACGGACATTGTCGGCATGGATCGAGGGATTGATCCTCGACGCCGTCGAACAAGCGACGCCGCACGGTAGGACGCGCGCCTCCATCACCCCGGACCCTCGTCGCCCGGCAGCCTGAGCCATGCCGGCACCGGCCGGTCTGGTTGCGGTTCGCACTCCGGCCCCGGGATGAACACGAACGGCTCGACCGGCGCTGGCTTTGGCCGCCCGGGCAGCGGCAGCGCGCGTTGGCGGGTCATGGGCGTTCCTCCCTTATCGCCGCGACGCGATCCGCGATGTCCGTCACGCGGCGCTCCAGGTCGCGGCACGTCCGGCGGTAGAGCAGCCACGCGCGGAGGCCGAGCGCGGCGGAGACGGCGCAGCACGCGGCCACGAGGATCAGCGCGGTGGTCATGTCGGCTCGCCGAACGGCAGCACGGGCCACGCCTCGGCGGCGGCGCGCGGCGTTTGTCGAGAACGCGCGCGACGATCGCGGCGATGATGTCGGAGATGTCCCGCATCACAGCAGCCCCTTGCCATGCAGGCGCCGGTATTGCGCCACCGTCATGGAGTTGACCGCCGCCCCCGGCTTCCGCGTCTCGCGCCGCTTGACCGGCAATCGTTCGTTCTGCGCCTCGATGCGTTCGCGGATGTCGCCGAGGCTCGCGCGCAGCGGAATGCCGGCGGCGCGGAGGGCGGCTTCGACGTCTTCGGTCGAACGAGCGAGCGCCCACAGGTGGCCGTTGGCCGTGACAGCATCTCGGAACAGTTGTTGCGCGGGTGAGAGCGACGAACCTACCTTGAGTTCCAGCCAGATCGTTACGTTGTTATACACAACAATCATGTCGCTAATTCCGGGCCTTACGCCCCTGGCTTTCCGTAACATGCCCTGGCGAGCGGATCCGGCCGTGCCAATGTCGATCGACGAATAATAGGCGCCGACCGGTAACGCTTTCGACAGATAGACATTGCACAGCCGTTGCAACTGCCACTCGTGCTGGACGTTGACGCTCACGGCCAACCCCCGCGCCACAGCGGCGTCCGTGGCGCCTCCGCGACCGCGAGCGCGATCTGGCGCTTCAGTTCCGCCGCGATCTCCGCGCGCATTTCGTCGCTGTAGTGGATCGTGCGGGGCCGCGTGGCCTTGCGAACGCCGACCGAGGCGCGCTCGGCCGGGGTCAGGATGTGGCGCGTCATGCGACCTGCCTTGGCGCCATCCGCCGCGCTACCACCGCCGCGCCGTCCGCGCGGATGCGGCACGTCACCAACGGCCACACGGCGCGGTGGTAGCCGCCCTCCGCCGCGAGCCGGTGCGCCTGCGTCGGCGACAGGCCGAGCGCGTCCGCGATGGCGTTCAACGTTTGCCCGGCACGACGGCGCGCGGCGCACTCAGCGGCGAGCGATGCGCGGGCGCGGGTGGGGCGGGTCACGGGCGGTACACCGCGGCGATGTGCCGAGAGAGCGGCAGCGGGATTTTCGCGATCAGGGCGGAGGCGGCTTTGCGGGCCGGCGATTTACTGCTGGTCATTCGCGAGATTGACGGTTGCTTGTCGTTGAACCAGTCGCCGCCGCACTTGATGCCGTCGGGCACCATCTGGTTGCAGGACTTCAGTGTGCCGTTTTCACGCCAGCCCGAGCCGTCGTGCTTAACGCCCTTGAACGTGTGCGGCATCAGCGCCGGCACATCGCCCCACAAGTAGAACGAACCGAACGACCACCGCGCCCGCCCGACCCACGGCTGCGCGCCACGCACGTTCTCGACCACGAGCGGGATGTGACGACCGGCCGCTTCGACCGCCTCGCGCTGGATGCGGAAGCAGGCCTCGAACAGTTTGTTGCACGGCGGCGGCAGCGCCTTGGCACGCGACCAGGGCATCGCGCGGTAGCTGTATGCCTGACAAGGTGGGCTGGCGACGATCAGCGCCGCGTCGCGGAACTGCGAGCCGTGCAGCGTGAGAACGTCCTGAATGACAAGCTGCGCCGGATATCGATGTTCGCCGTATTCGTGGCGTTCAATGTCGAAGCCCACGACGTCATAGCCTTCAGCGAGCAGGCCATCCGTCCAGCCACCGAGCCCCGCATAGAGGTCGATCGCCAGCGGCTTCCTCCCAAAAGGCCGCCCGGCGTCGCTAACCGGGCGGCAGTTTGTTCGGGAGGAAACGACTGACCGCGCCACGCCGGCGGTCCGCAGCGAAGCGCCGGCGGGAAGCGTGCCGGCGGATGGGGATAGGATGGAGGGCATCAGGCGTTCTCCATCCTGGCGCACGCGCTCACGGGAGACGCCGTAAGCCGCTCCGATGTCCTGTAGGGTGCGGCGTTGCGCGCGGAGGCGGCGCCATTCGGCGTCGCGCTCGGGGCCGGGAGTGCGATGCGTCACTTTAATCGGCGGCGACAGCGGCTTTATGGGGCCGTTGTATTCCCGCTTGACCGAGGGATCGAAGTCAGTCAGCGAGCCATTGCTCAGTTCCCAAAGAATATGGCGAACCCGCAGGCGGGGAACGCTGCCATACCTGATCCACCCGACGACGGTTTCGGGTTTGGATCCGGTGAGTTCCGCCAGGTCATGCGCGGAAAGACCGCGTGAAACCATCCATGCGCGGATTGATTGTGACCGGTCTGACCTGTCATCCAAACCATCCCCGCGCGCCTCGAACAGAGTTTGGGACGGGTCGCGCGTGATGTCGGGTAGATCAAGATCGCCAAGCATCTCATCCGACCAGGTGAACCATTCCCGTTTCAGGGCGAGATGCGCGAAGCGGGCATGGAGCGCCTTTTCGTCAGCGAAGCTACCAGCGAGCATTCGGAACAGGTTGAGATCGTCCCACAAAACACGCTGTATCGCGTCGATGCGGACGGCGATGTTAGTCGTGCAACCAATTTTAACGGGGCCGTCTCCCCCCATCCGCGCCAAATATATCGGCATCAGGCGTCCTCTCGCCGGGCCGCGATCGCCTCGCTGACCGCTTCGATTTCATCAAGGGTGAGTACGGGGCGTATTTTTACGCGGTCAGCCAACCGGACCAGAGCAATCTGCCGTTTTGGCGGGATTCCTCGGTTTTTCCAGTTAGAGACGGCGGATTGCGAGCATCCTAGCGTCCTGGCGACGACTGTTTCCCCGCCAAGAACCTTGATAATTTGGTCCAGGTCACGATACATGCCCCACGATTTCACATTTTGTGTAACGTGTCCATAGGCAATCGGGGGTTCCACAAGGTCATGAAAGATGTAATGACCGCTTCACCGGCCGTGTAGTAGGATGGCGCCATGCCACACAAGCCAAAGCAGCAGCAAAATCGCATCAGCGATGTGTTGTCAGACCGTTTCGTGCTTCTCCCGAGCGCCCTGGGTCTGACGAAAACCGAGTTCGGCCGCCGGATCGGCATTACATCTCAGCAGTTTTCCAACATCCAGAAACGCAGGGCCGCGCCGAGCCACGATATGATCAGCGCGACGATTCGCGAGTTCGGCCTTACGGCGGATTATTTTTATCAGGGGGTTTTGTACGGGATACGGAACCCAGAACTGGCCCGCTGGCTGGACGAGAAACACAGCGGGTGTCAATCGGCGGACTGAGCGTCCGTTTCGCCTTCGGCTTTCGACGTGGCGGTTCGTTCGCCGGCGGGGTAGCCGGGAACCTGGGCATTTGCGCGTGCGGCGCGTCGTCCTGCGTCCTGAACCTTTTTTCACGAAAAATGTAATTCCAGGCAGATTCCTTCTTGCCACGCTTCACAAAATGTGAAACGTTGGGCTCGTCACCCAGGACGAGGCCGAAATGGACACCTGTCATTCTCCGCTCTCCGAAGTTGTAGCGCCATCAACGACATGGCGTATTTCGGCGTCTTCTTGTGTCCGTAACGTACGTTATCAGACAAAGAGACGATATGACATGCGGGTTACGCGGTCTACCGCTAATCGGCCGTCAATTGACGATTGACGTTTTATTAACGCTTTAGTTACGGTGCAAGTCAATGTCGAATACCGGACAAATAGAATTCGCGCTTGAGCATACAACCGCAAGTGGCGACATGATGGAAACACTTATCAACGTCGAGTTCGTCTATACGCGCGGCAGTCCAGGCGGCCGCTACGATCCGCCCGAGACGCCGGAATGGGACTACGTGCGGTCCAGCTACCGCGACGAGACCGGCATCTGGCGGCCCATCGCGACGGGAGATTTCTTAGACCTATGGGCGCAGGCGCGTTTCGCCGCGTGCGAGGCGGATGAGATCGAGGCGTGCATCCCGAGCGCGGCTTATCCGGCGATCGCGGAATGACAGACCTCCTACCTATTACGATCGACGACGAGATCAGGTGCGTCGAGCGCGAGATCAAAATGCGCGAGCGCGTTTATCCGCGTTGGATTGCCGCTGGAAAAATGAAGCGCGAGACCGCACATCGCGAAATCGATGTGATGCACTCCGTCCTAGAAAGCCTCCATCGGTTGAAGGGCTTAGATAAATGAACACCCTGCACAGCGCCGATCTGGCCGACATCATCGAGATGCTGGCGGACATCACGGACTTGCACGCGCGGATCGTCCGCCTTGATGCCGCGGTAGCGCCGCTGGTTCGCATCGCCGACGACCAGGTGACGGAGATCCGCCGCACGCTGCTTCGCGCCGCGCTCGCCGACGTTGAGGTCGAAGCGCCGGCCGTCAATGTTGCTTTCAGGGAGTTGGTAACATGACCCGCAACGACCAGCTACTTCGCGACATCGCCCGCCGCATCGCGCCCGATTATCCGGAGGACGCGAAGCAACTGCGGATCATCGCCGGAGAACACGAGCGCATGGCGCAGTGCCTGGATGGCATTTTCCAGGATGAGCGGCGTAAGGCGATGCTTGCCGAACCGGTGCGCGGACATGGGTGAGGCATTGGTTCGCATCCTCGCGATCGTGCTGTGCCTCGCCGTTGGACCCTGGATGGTCTGGCAGATGTTCGATGCGCTCGACACGGAAATGGCGCTGTCCGAGCAGGCGTCGCTGGCGCGGCGATGACCATCCATTACCATCAGGGGAACATCACGCCGATCACAGCTCTATACGAAATGGCTGGCCGGCATTTTATATGCAATTTCCTGTATCAATCCAACGTGAAGCGATGCCACGACATCGGGCAGTCAATCGCGATCGACAATGGCGCCTTCGGAGTGTGGAAATCAGGCAAGGCGCCGATCTGGTCAAAATACTACGCCTGGGTCGATCAGTGGCTTGATTACCCGACGACATGGGCCATTCCGCCCGATGTGATTGACGCGCCTTCTCAAGAGCAGGACGGGCTGCTGAACGCCTGGCAGCACGGCAAGCGGCAGGCGGCGCCGGTTTGGCACATGGACGAACCGATCTCACGGCTCTGCCGGCTTATCGATGATGGCTGGTCGCGCGTGTGCATGGGTTCGACTGCGGAATATGCCGAGGTTCTTTCTGATGCGTGGATCGCGCGCATGGATGATGCCTGGAACGAACTCGCGACCGTGTTTCACCGCACGCCGCCGATCCACATGCTGCGCGGAATGCAATGCTCTGGATTGCGTTGGCCGTTCGCGAGCGTGGACAGTTCCGACATCGCGCAGAACCATCATTTGCCACAGAACACACCACGCGCCATGGCCGGTCGCGTTGTCGTGCGGCGCCCAACGCTCGGATATGTCGTGGAGGCGTTACGAAGATGAAATCGGTTCGCGCCTGGGCGATACTATGCACCAGCGACAACGAACTGGACGGCGCACGGACGTGGCTGGACGGCGAAGCGAACGGTACCACGCGCACCCGCTTGTTTCCGACGCGCGACGATGCGCGGAAATTTTGCGGCGAGTGCTACGGATACATCGCCGAACGAGCCGATCTACAGGCAGAACCGTATGGCTGGAAACCGAGCCGCGTGGTGCGCGTGAAGATCGAGATCACGATTGACGAATCACGCGGCGCGAATTTCGGATCCGCCGCGGGTGGCTGATGGTTCCCCCTTGCTGGCATCAGCCGAAGCCGGGCGCGGGCAGGCGGAGACGGGTTCTCCAAAGCGTTGTCCGCCGCGCGTCCGGCTTCAACTTTTGAAGGAGACTGTTTTGAGTGAAATCGTCGCCGGCCCGCGCGTGACAGGATCGTTCAGCGCTGCCGAGATAGACCGGTTGCGGACTTTATGGCACGAGGGCCACTCAACCCGGGTCATAGGCATCATGACGGGCCGCACCAAAAACGCCATCGTTGGCAAGGCGCATAGGCTTGACCTTCCATCGCGCGAGAACCCAATCCCGCGTGAACCTGGCGAACCAAGATCACGGCCAGTGCGTGCGCCCGTCGTCACGCTGCCGCCATTGCCATCTGTCGTGTCACTGCCGCCGCTGTTCGTGTTCGGCCCCTACACGCGCGCCCGCTCGGATGCGCCGCCCAGACCAGCGGTGGCGCCCGTCGCGGCGCGGTATGTTCCGGTTGGGCGGACGTGCCAGTTCCCGATGTGGGGGAACGAAGCGCCGACGCATGTTTATTGCGACGAGCCGGCGGTGACGCGGGAATACTGCGCGGTTCACAGATCAATCTGCTACCATCGCGTGTTTGATCGCAGGGAGATGGTGACGTGAGCGAACCTGAGAACGATTACACCAGCTTCTACGTTACGTTTGTAGATAATGGAGACAAGACATCCAATGTGTGGGTGTTCGACAAAGACACGGTAATGCCGGATATAACAGCCTATGAATTAGCGCAGATTCTTCGCATCGCGATAAAGCTGGATGACAGATACATGGATAAAATAATTGGCAACGAAAGATTGATGAGGCATTTCAAAATGCGCTCAGAGTCATGGGTGCCATGAACAACTTCATCTCCATATTCTACAACGCGCTAGCGTACCATCGCGTGCCGCGAGCGGAGTTGATGGCATGACCGAATGGCAACCAGCCGAAACCGCGCCCAAGGACGGCACGAAATTCCTGGCGTACACGATCCATGGCGAGTTCGAGGTAACGTATTGGTTCACGATTCCGCGTGACCGTTACGAAGAAGTCAGCGAAGGGCTCTATCGTAAGACGCTGTGCGAAGACGGCTACTGGAATGGCAATGGCATCGCGTGGTGGATGCCGTTACCACCCGTTCCTGAATCGGAGCCGCCGAAGCCATGACCAACCACATCCAGATCACCCGCACCGGCCGCGTCGTCCGCATCGAGATCGAGTGCGCTGACGAGTATCAGGCCATGGCGTTTTTCGATGAAGCCGAAGCGCAGGCCGACGCCGGCGAAATCCGCATCACGTTCCCGAAACAGGCAACCGAACCGGAGTAACAATGCCAGAAACCAACGATTATATCAGCATATCCGTCAGATTTGTCGATGAAGAGGATCGGACACCCACAACATGGGTATTCGACAAGGACACGGCGAAACCCGACCTGACGGCTTATGAATTGGTGCAAATCCTTCGCATCGTCCTGACCACAGACAATAAATACATGGATGAGATAAGGGGCGACGAAAGACTGATGCGCCACTTCCAGATGCGCGAAAAGCCGGAGTAACAACAAAGGAGCACGCCGCATGTCCGAAACGCACAGCCATCGCATGGCCCGCATCACCGCGAGCGTCACCGACGTTTCAGTTCCGGTTTCCGCACGTCTCGTGGCCGGTGTGCTGCGGTCAGCCGGCGACGCGGTGCAGGATCGCGGCGCCGATGTGCCGGTCGTGACGGTGCGGCTGCTGGCGCGGCTGCTGGCGGCATTTATGGAGGATGCGCGGTGACGACCGCGAACGCCGAGCGGTGGATCCCCGCGCCGCCACCGCGCCCGATCGCGCACGTCCAGAATTTACGCCGCGAACCCTGGTGGTTTGTCCTGGAGTTGAGCGACAGCAGCGAGACGTGGATTCTGGCTGACAGGAAGGCTTCCTTGCCGCACATGCGGCTTGCGCCAGACGCCCCGGAATCGCTAGACCACGATCAGGCAAACCAAGAGGCAAACGACATGGCGAATGAGGCAAACCAGGAGCCCGACAAGGCTCCCTGGACCGTGAAGTCAGTTCCGGTGGAAACGCGGAAACTGGCCGTTTCCTGCGCCACGAAGACTGGTGAAACCATGGCCGAATGGCTGGCCCGCGCCGTCCGCAATCAGGCAAACCTTGAGACTGGCGAGCGGGTGATCCCGCCGAAGCCGGAGAAGGTTGTCGCGCCTGCCATTGCTCGTGAGGACATGGCGGCGCTCGTCAGCCTAATGACCGCTGTCCAGTCGATGGCGGCGGCGCCAAGCGATCAGATCCCGTCGTCGGTCGTCCGGCAGGCGGTCGGTATGCTGCGCGATCAGCTTCGTCTTGCGCGCGGTAAAACCCTCAGGCAAACCAGCACGAAAAACTGGCAAACCATCAATGCCGGTCTACTGAATGGCGAAGCTCACCGAAGCCTTCCGAGCCCGGTCAACCAAGAGGACGCCACACCATGACAACCGCTATCCGTCACGGCCAGCGCCACGAAGCCGCGCTGCTGGCGATCCGCGAGTTCGAGACCGTGCGCGGCGACCTGGAACGCCTGCTCCGCAAGTTATCCGACACCAGCCTCGCGCCGGCGGCGTGGGACGCGGCGCTCGAGCGCGTGCGGACGCAGACCACGGATCTGCGGGCGTTCGTTAGCGCGATCCAGGAGGCCGGATGACGTTTTGTACAATTCCACAGGTTATCCGTAAACGGTCGTTTGATCAGGTGGCCGAGTGCTCCCGGCGGCCTGGAACGCGGTGGTTTCGCGTGGCGTCGCCGAGCACCGGGGCTGAACTCTACCGGGGCCACGGAATAATGTGCCTATTTTACCCTATCAGCCAGTTAGCGTAATGCAACGCGCAAGGTATTGAAATGACGCATGAAATTCCAGATGCCGTGCTCGATGTGGCGCCTGAGATCATTACCCACGAAGAAGCCCGCGAAATAGTGATCCGCATGTGCAATTCGCATTTCGATAATCTCGGTGAGCATATGCGGGCGTCCATCCCCGCAGACCCAAAGCGCGATGACGACCTGCGGCTGGCTGAGTATATCAGGCAACAAGAAGCCAAAGACGCCATCCCCTCCGCCGACAAGGCGCGGGGAATCAGCGGACTGCCGATGATGCCGCCTGGATATCGATTTGTTAGGGGCGTTCTCGCTGACGGGTCTGATCAGCCGGCCCCGTCGTCCGCCCTCCGCGCGATCCTGCATCGGTTCCAGAACGTCAGCATGAAGCCGGGCGGGTTCGCGTATAGCTATGTGCGCGCCGACGAACTGACCGCCGCACTGGCTGAACTGGCGGCGATGGAGCGGAGATGACTGTCTGGATGTTCGCGCTCAATGTGGTGGTTGCCGTGATGGCGATTGATGCCACGGAAACGATGCTGAAATGGATCAGGAGATGACCACCGACGCCCAGATAATCGTGCTGATCCGCGCCGCGTTCCTGTGCTCAGAGCGGGCGGCGGTCGCGTTCCTCGCGGAGATGAAGGCGGCGGTGCGAACCGATCGGCCTACGGGCTGAAGAGATTAAGGCAGGCAAGGAGAACGCTCCAATGCCAAAAGATCAGACCGCCGTCTTTGAAAGCGTCCTCGACAGCATAACCCACCTTCTCGCCGGCAATGACGTGCGCGCGGATACGATGTTTCCAAAAGCCGCGCTGAAGGACTTTGATGGATTCGAGTTGTTCGATCCTGAGTTGGGCAGAGACGACGAAATCCTTTACGCCGCCGACGTGAGCGATGCTCCGGTCTGGCCTATGGATGCGAAATTCGCATTCCCGAAAGAGGGGCAGGAACTCGGAGAGAACGTTGGCCAAGGATGGTTGTTCGCCCGGGTTTCCACCCTCAACATGAAAAAATGGCGTGGGAAGCTGCGCCTGACATTTCCGCGCATGGTCGAGATAAGCGAGGCATATATCGATGGGCGTGGACTGGCGTGGTCCTGTAGCGCGCCGGTCGGACTGGCGAAAAACAAATCCGTGGATTGTCTGGCTCACAATCACCCGAAAGGCGGAGATCGCGTTTCGTTCGCGGCGATCTATGATCGTTCGAGCCGCTCAGACAGCGGCACGGCGAACGAGGATGATTTCAGGATCAGGATCGCGCATGGAGTGGAACTGCGACGCGAATACCTGTGGTCGGTTTTATTGGGGGAACAAGACGTTCCACGCGCGAGGTTTGTCACCGATCCTGTCGGTGTTCGCGCTGCTTTTCGGCTGCGTGACATCCCGCCTGGCAAGGCGCGACGGGCGGCATTGCGCCATTGGGTAAAGAACCATTGGCGTCAGTCCCGTGACCCATCGCACGAGGATAATATCTTCGTTCGAGAATATCTGCGCGGCGCGACACGGTTCGGATGGAATGGCCTCGACTGCACCATTGAACCGTCTCGGGACGATATTCGACGCGCTACGCCGTCCTGACGATCACCAGCGCCGCGCTTTCCCCGACGATCTTCACCGGCTCCGTCACGCCCTTGAACGTCACTGTACCCACCCCGGCGATGAACGGGTTCGGGCACAGAGCGTTGATCGTGCCGCCGTTGATGAACCCGCCAGCAGAACCATTGCTTTGGGACTCTTCACCAACCCCCATGCAATGGTGGTCGCCGTCAGTTGCCGCCTTGTTCAGCGTGGCGCCAGTGATCTGGAACGGCACCGTAGATCCATCCGGTAGGTCGAAGCACGAACCGTTCGATGCCGCGAACGTGCCGCCGGTGACGATCAACTCAGGCCCGCGATACTTAACCGCGTGAGCGTCCTTGCAACCGTTGCTGACAACCCGCGTGAGCGTCAGGCGGCGGCAGTCCGAACCCACGTAGAGATTGTGCGTATTCGCGCCGGCGTTGTTCGGCAGCCCGTTGTCCGAAATATCGCAGTCCTCGATGTCGATCACCACCGCCGAGCCGCCATGGCCGACACCGCACTGGTTGCCGTGTAGCGTCATGTTCTTGATCGTCAGATAGCCGCAACCCGCATCCGGCCTGATCGCCGAGGTTAGTTCACCCTGGCCCTGGTCCATCGCTGTGCCGGTGATCGTGCCGCCCTGGATGATGCAGTCCGCAGTCGGGACGATGCACCCCTTGCCGTATGCCAGCGAGCCCGTCTTGCCGGTCATATCCAGCGTCGCGCCGTTCAGGTCGAGCAGGATCGGCACCGTGATCGCCTTTGGAGGCTGTGTGTACATGCCCGGCACCAGCCTGATCGTATCGCCCGGTTGCGCCGCCGCCAGCGCATCAGCGAACTGAGCATCCCCACTGGCGAGGCGAAAATTGCTCGACGAGCCTGGCGCGATGGCAGACGGTGTGGGGAACGCGGGCAGCGGCGGCGGTGCTGGCGTGCCTGTCGTGCCGGTCGAGGCCGCCGGCAATGGCGTGTTCCGGAACCCGTTGGCGTTCTGCGTCTGGATGGCACCGGATCCGAGAAACACGAACACGGTGCCTTGGCGCACGAGTAGTTGTACCGGCGGGCTGTCCGCATGGCCTGACCAGCCGGCCATCTGCGAGGCGCCGTTGATCCAGTATTCGTTCACGCCCGCCACGACTTTCAACGTGTGGACGCGCCCGGAGGCGTCGAGCAGATACGGCCGGCCGCCGACCACGCCGTTCGTGATCGTCTGTCGGCTGTCCTCTGGCGACGGGAATTTCGCGAGCGCCGGATCGGCGGGGAAATAGTCGGTGGTATCGACCGGGACAGTGCCCGTTCCGGTGCCTCCGCCTGTATAGGCTTGCAGAAACGCCAACATCTTCGCCGCGTCGGCGACGAGGTCGAGCGTGCCAAATTCGATTGTCATGCTGTCACCAGGGTTGGCAGATGATGACCGGGCGCGTTCCCGCCATCGATCCATGCCAGGTTGTGGCCATTGATGCCGGGTTCGGCGGCAACCCGAGGATCGTGCGTGAACGACCACGCATCCCACACACGCGAGCCCCAGATCGCGACCGCGCTTTCGCCGCCCGCATGGCGCGCGATCTCCGCGTCTGTCGGCGTGCCGCGCACCACGGCCCAATCGCGAAGGCCGCCGTCGAAATTGTGCCGCTCGATGTTCGTCGCGCCGGCGACGACCGTCTTGTACGAGCCGAACGTCAACGCGAGCGGCCCTTGCGGGACGATCGTCGTCACGACCTCGGGAACGGCACGGGCTCCATCAACGACGAGGTCGCGGGACGTGGTCGAGGCGACCGTCGCGCAAACGTGCTGCCATTGGTTTGACTTCACGGTGCCGTTGCTGTCGGCGAGGACTTGCCATCCCCCCGGCGCCGGCCACCACCACTGGAACAACCGAACCATGGCGCCCTGTAGGGTCAGGCTGATCAGCCCGCCGTCAGGATTGTCCTGGGCGCCGATCGCCGCCAGCATCCCGAACATGGAATCGCGGGCCAGGAAAAAGCCGGTCATGAAGAACGGCCCGGCGACGAGTTCGGCCGGCACGTCAACGCGGCTTTGGGTGACGAAGCCTGGCCCGTTGCCGGGGTCACCCTGGAACTGCACGTAAGGCAGCATCGCCGCGCCATCGACCGGCGGGAAGTTCGCGATCGCCGGTGGCGTCGTGACAACGGGCGGATCCACCACGACAGGCGGATCGACCGCTGGCGGCTGCGTTGCCGGCGGCGCGACTGGCGCACCGCCGAGCAAGCGTAACAGCGGCGCGAGGTCGGCGCCGAGTGGGTCGGACGACCTCAGATGAATCATGGAGTGGGCGGCGTAGGGGCTGGCGTGTTCGCCGTGACCGCTGATGCCATGGCGGCCGCGTTGCTGTTGAGGCTATCGACAACGGCTTGCATGGCGACGGGATCGTTCGCCGCAATGGCGTCTTTTAGCTGCTGCGCCAGGCCCGCGAGCAGCGCGAGGACCGAGTCCTCAACCGTTTTTTCTGCCGCGACAGCAGCCTGGATGTCCACGAGTGTCGCCATGATGATCTCCTGTTTTTGGATGATGCGGTCTAGTTTCTGGCTGAGTTCTTCAATCTTGCGATCTGCCGCCAGTAGGAGCAGCCGCGACGTGCGCGTCCCAAGCATGTCCTCGACCTCGTCGAAAATCGCGCGCCACCTGTTGTCGCTTGTCATTTTCTTGGCTCCGCGCACGCCACGGCGTTCCGCTCGATGCGCTCCATGTCAATCCGCAGCGCATCCACGGTGACGGACATGGCGACCAGCGCATGAGAATTTTGCCACGCGATCGTGACCAGCGCGGCAAGAAGCAAGGGTAACAAAGCGATAGCCGACTTGGTCCATACGGTCATTCACCGCGCCGGTTGTGCTTTATCGAACAGCCAGCGCAGGACTTCCAGAAGCGCCGGATTAGTCGGGTCTTTGAACCCATTCATCGCGTGATACGTCGCGCAAAACAGCGCGATCTTTTCAGGTGCGGGATCCTCGCTCACGACCGACGCGGACTTTGCCGTCAACCGCAGCGGCGGATCCTCCGTCCATTGTCCATGTCTCATGATACCTCGACCTCGCCCGTTGTTGTGATCCGCACTTTCGACCCGCGCGGCACGCTGATCGTCACGGTGACGGTGTCCGTCTCCGGCGGCTCCGAGACACCAGCCCACGACGCACGCAACTCATCATCGGTGCCGTCGAATGAGTCGAGATCCACATTGCCCGTGATTCCCGCGATGGAGCCGTGTGCCGTCCACTGCCACAGCCATGGCTTCGACCATCCAGGCGGGCACACGGGCGCCGCGGCATATTGCGCGAGCCACAGCCGGCATTTGCTCAGGACGGGATCAGGGCCTCTCAGGGCTTCCTTGGCCGCGTTGCTGCTGTAAATGGCGATGCGTTGGCCGGTCGCGGCAAGAACGCGATCGTGGAACTCGATCACGTCACCCACCGACATCGCGCCGTCTGTCGTGTTTTCCCAATCGAGCGCCAACAATTCGTCGGGTTGCCATCCGTCGAGGAAATTGGCGACTTGTGCCGCGATGTTGCCGGGATGGCCGAAGTGGTATCGGCCGAAAAGCAACCCGGCGCCCTTGGCCGCGACGCGACGCGCCGAATATTCACTGTCCCTGACCGTGGTGCCCTCGGAAAACTTGTGGATCACGCCGATGACGCCGGCGCCCTTAACCATCTGGAAATCCGGCGTCGGCTGGAAATGACTGATATCGATGATTTTGTGGTTCTGCGGATAACTCAAGGCTACTTTTCTCCTGTTGCCTGATCGGCGATTGTCTTGTCCTTCGCGCGGCTCCCGCTCGATGACCCCAGCCAGTAGCCCGCCGCCGTTGTCGCCTGCGCCGACGCGGCACCGAGTAAGATTCCCAGCGAAGGGTCCTTCGTCCACCACGCCACCGTAATGGCGAGAACGAAGACCACCTCAGCGAAAATGGAAACGACAACCGGCCCGAGAATGGCAACCCGGCTTTCAGTGTGATTCGTGCCGCTCATTCAAAAGAACTGCATCAGGTTGGACAGCAACTCGAACACCAGAACCCAGGACAGCGAAGCAAGACAAAAAAGAACAAAGAATGGATTCAATGCCCGTTAACCTGACTTATAAAGTCGCGCATTGCTTTTGTCGCCCTGGCCAACGCCGCGACATCACGTTGATCATACCGGCCATCCTTTTTTCGATGTTCTTCCATGATATTTCGTGCCACATCAAGCTTTTGCGATAAAATCGTTAGTTGGTCAATGGAATCCGGTTCTGAATTGGGCGCCAGAACATAATTTTTCGCCTGATCTTTTGTGTCCGCCGCACCCCTGATGACCTCTATGGGATTACCTCCCTCCGCCATGTCGGTTTCGTGCTCTTTTTTATGCACGGGCTGCCTGACCGGCCATGGCACATCCACCCTGACGGGCGGAGCCGAACGATACGGAGCCGGATGGCAGCCCGCCACGACCGCGAGCAGCAGTGCCGTTGCTTTCATCTGCGCGGAGGCTGGACATATGTTTGCGCGGCAGGTGGAACCTGGTTGCCGAGAAAGGTCAATTGCGCCTCCATCCTGGTCAGCCTGAGATTGATGCCCTCGACCAATTGCTGCAATAACCTCAGGTTCTCGTCCGACAGGGTGCGGCGTTCCGCCATGTCCTTACGCAAAGTCTCCAACGCGGTCGCCATGTCGTGCTTCAGTGGATCAAGCGACGCGGCGACTTCTTTTTTCAGCCTGTCCCGGTCATCGTCGATGACCTTCAGCCTGTCCTCATGGCGTTGAACCTGAGAGTTCAGCGCGGCCATGAACCATGATCCACCAGTTGCCGAGCCGATGACTGTGAGCAAAATCACATACACAGACGATAACGGCATCGAGAGCGAATTATTTGCCTTCCTTCGCTCTGCAAACGGATCACCGGACAAGGATAGCACTCTGATTTGACATTTTAGATCTCCCCGGATAGTCAGTGCTGAAAATACAGCCCCGTAGTCAGAGATCAGAGTGTTTCATTACAGAATAGCGGAAGTGACGCGGTTTTTAACGCATTATTGTTTCCTTTCTGACGATATAATAACGCCAGGATACTTGTGACTTACGCAAGCCAATACCGGACGCAGAACCATACCGTCATGCTGACCGCCACCAGCGCGGCCAGGAGCCTCAATGCCGCCCGACGCCCATGCCGCCCGCGCACTGAATCAGATCGTACGCGAACCACACAAGCCAGATCAGAACGATCGCGACAAGCACGATATTAAGCACCTGCATGACGAGGTCGCCTGCCATGCCAAGCCAGCCAAGCACGACAGGGAGCACCCGACGAAAAATAGCGACGACCGCGCAGATGACGATCAACCATATCAGCAAATTCACGAAGAAAGCCGCGCTAAAACAACCCATGATCAGTGTCCTTTATGTGTGTCCATCAGCGCCTTCATGAGCGCATCCTGCCCGGCGCGAAGTTCACGGTCGCCGTCCTCGGAACGCTTGCCGACCACGCCGATGCGGTCCTTCAGTTCGACCGTTTGCGACGTCAAACCGGCGACGCTGGCGGAGAGGTCGCGCATCTCATGTCCGAGCAAACCTTCCAGCGTCGTGATCCGGTTCTCGTCCACCTTCTGCGACAGTTGCAGTTGCGACAGGATGACGTTGTGTTCCTGAAGCGATTTGATCGCGACATCGTGCGCCGTGATCCTGGCATCGTGGATCATGGAATCGCGCTCGTAAGCGCCGAACCGCCAGAACACGTAACCTACCGAACTGACCAGCCCGATCAGCGTCACGACGATCCCAAGCCCGACCTGTAAAGACTTCGCGACGTTCCAACTTCGCTCAACCGTGCTCATGATTCTCTCACCGAGATCCGGCACGGCAGCCTCCCCGCTATCGCTACCGATGATTTAACGCTATGATGACGATCTCGCCCTGTCCGTGTGCGTGCCTTGCTGTTTCGCGTGGTGCCGAGGCCGACATCAGGCAGCAGCGAAAGCCCTCACGGAAATGTCGCCATCGGATAAAACGCTTTCACATTGGCCAGCAGCGTCGTTTCATCACCAGCGGATGCCACGGCATTCGTAATGAAACCTTCCCAGAATTTGACCGGTGCGGGCGTGGTCAGATCGCCGCCGCCACCGAGCGACCATTTCGTGCCGGTCGCCATGTAACCGACGCCGGCCGTCACCGAATAGTAATTCGCCGCGTTGAAGCTGATCGAGTTCTGCCGTGTCGCGGAGTTGTATTTCGCGATGACCAGATTGGAGTTCGTCGGCAGATTGATCGAATAGAGCGGCGACGGTGGAAATCCCGTGGCGTTGCAACCCGCGCCAGCCTCGCAATCGATCGTCGCACAATAGGAGTTGCCGTTGCATTCCAGCACGCCGGGACCGGGATCACCGAACCCGAGCGCGATGAGAAAGGATGACCCGTTGACCCCGAGCGTGTGCGCCGATGGTCCCCAATTGCCGCAGCACGCGCCATTGCCCGGCTGAAACTGTCCGATTTCAACGAGCGTTCGATCGGCGCCACCCGAGACGATGCCAGTGCTGTTGCCGTCCGTTCCGGTGCCGATCAAATATTGATACCCGAATCTCGGAGGACCGCCGAGGATGTTCGTCGCGATCTCAGGAAGGCCCGTCGTGGCGCCAAGAGCAAGTGGCGCGGCACACGGAGGACGTGTCGGAACCGCCGGCACGGTGCAGTCGGGACGGTTCACATCGCCACCGTTCCCGAGTGTGGAATAGTGCAGAGGGTTGGCGGCATTCACGTTCGGGTAAATCTGAACGATGTGGCAATTAGAAAGCGTCCCGCCGCAGAACGCGGAGGCCGCGCTCATGTCAACGACGCCGCCGGTCTGGCCGATATCGAGCGTCGATCTGTCGGAGTTTTTGGCGATCTGGAACAAAGGCCCAACGTACGCCGCGCGCATCGTCCGGGTCAGTGACCACGCTTCCTGGCACCCGGACGCCAGAGCATCACACGGCGACGTTGTCGCGACCGGAGCCTGAAGTACGGCAGAGGATATAAACACCGCCTGCGACGCCGCCATGATACCGCTTGTGCCGGTCCATGTCGGGTTGTCGCCTGTCGCGGCTGTCTGGATATTATACGCCAAGGCGCCGCCGCCGCCGTTCGTCCCGTCCCATGGCAGCTTGTCGGTGATATTCGCGGAGAACGGACCATTGACCGTCAACGTTCCGGTTTGCGTCGATGTCACGCCCGCGATGCTCAGCATAAAATTATGCTGCGGCGAGACGCCGCCGGCTTGCAGCGTCGTGACGGATGCGCCGCCCGAGTTCGCGCTGGAAACGTCATTGGCGGCGAGCGAAATCGTGCCGGCGCCTTTGAACGCGGCGACCTGAATGCTGCCGAACAACGATGCCGCCGTCTTCGTGAACGTGAACGTATGCCCCGCGCCGGTCGTGCAAGGCGCCGCGTAGCAAATGCCGCTGCCGGTCGTGCTGCCGACAGGCGCCGACGCGGTCAGCCATGTGTTGCTCTTGCTGTCCGAGATATTCGCAGCGCAAGTGATCGACGTGGAACTGACCGCCCAAGATGGCTTGACGATGCAGATGTTCGCGGTCGAGGTATCGATCGCCGGCGTCGTCACGGTGTTCTGACTGGCGACGCTTGTTGTATGCGCGACCAGGGCGAACGGCGAGGACGGAGGCGGCGCGGGGGGCGCGGAACTGTTCGACACGGACACGCCACCGCCGATGTTGACCCCGTTCAGGATCGTCACACGCGCGTTTGCCAGAACAGGCGCCAGAGCGAACAGGGCAAGCCACTTCCACATGGTCATGAGCCGGCCTGGACCCCTACCAGGCACGTCCCTGTAGAGCAGACGCCCGTGATGGCGGTGCCAACAGGTTGACCGCTGATCGTGGCGACCTGCCCAGGCTGAAGAACAACACCCGTGTTGATGACCGCTGCCGTTCCGAAAAGGTTCAACGTGAGCGTGCCCCCGCCGCTCGCCGTGGCGTTCGAGATTATCACAACCTTCTGGCCCGCCGGCGCCACAGTCGCCGTCGTGGTGACGGACACCAAGGCCGGTGCGATCCATGTGATTGTTGATGTAGCTGCCGATGCCGACGTGCAGAGGTTGCCGTTCACATCCATATAGACCTGTGACACGCCTATCGGCGGCTTCGCATCGCCGCAACTCGTCACACGGATCGCGGTCTGCGCGGCGGCCTGTCCCGTCAATCCAATCGCCATCAATGCGGCGAGCCATGTCAAACGCATCACCCTGTTCCTCTTTTCAAGATTGGATCAATGCCCGATCGCGCGACAAAACACGCCTGATGCTATCCCCACTCCCGCCGCCGCCGTATAAACCGGGATCGACGTTGTCGTCTGAGCGCCAAAAACCACAACAACATCAGACGGAATGGTGCCTTGTGCATTTCCTTGCACGCTCAACATCGCCGTAACGAACGGCTGAGCGAATGTGAACGTGCCGTGTCCTGTAATGTCCGTCACTACCAAAGCCCAATTCTCGATCGTGCCATCAACATCAATACGCCATCCTGGCGATGTGAGGCTTGAACTCCCGCCGCCGGTCGTGACGACATGACCCGCCTCGAACCACTGAAATCCATTGTGGATCAGATCAATGGACATGCCCTGGATCGTCGTGACATTGGCGCTACCAACCAAAGAAATGCCATCAGCAACGTGAGAGTGGGTAATCACGAGAGCGGCATCGAATACAAACCTAACGCGGCGCCCCGACCATCCGTTGAATAGCGCGTTAATGGTCGTCGTTCCGGATACCTCGAAGAAATCGAACGACCTGGGAAGATCGATGGACCCTGCTGACGGGATGACAAATGGCGCCATGGTAGTCGATACGCCGGCCGATCCTCCACCGAGATTAAGGCGGATGAAATCGCAATCAGGAGAAACGTATATCCCGCCCCCACCGCCCTGATTGAATACCACGGCATTCGTGATTTGTTCGGCGCGAAAACCTCCGCATATCGTGACAAAACTATCAGGTGATACAACTGTCACGCAAATCACGGCCGCATCAACCGTGCCGCCGATTATCTTCACGTCTCCTGAATAAATCTGGTATGCGGTAGCGGCGGTGTTCGAATAGCAGGAAGAAAATTCCATATAGTCCTGTGTAGGAACATCCACCACGTATCCTACCGCGTCTGTGTTGCCGGCATTGGCGAACGCGGTGCAACCAATCGCACGGCTACCTTCAATTCCTGTGTCAAATCTGAATCCGATAGCCAGATCATAAATCCCATCAGCCTGACAGTCTAATAGCAACGCGCCACCGCATTGACCGATGTGATAGCCAATCTTATAACTGATGCAAAAGTTATGACGAAGCGATGGAAGATCGGAGGCCGTCACGTCATACGCCGTGCCTGTACGGAAATGCTGAGCCGCGGACGCGCTCGCGCTATAAGTGCAAAACGGCCAGAAATGACAATTCATGATGTTTGGCGTATCGTGCGAATTGTCGATCCGAATACCGGCGTTATTGTCTCCCCATAACCATTCAATCTTCTGCCGAACGAACGAGTTTCCACCAGCGACGCTGTAATATGCCTGCGCGAAGCCAAGGACCAGACAATACCCGACATACACGTCGTCACCAGCTACCGTGATCGCGGTTCCGGCGAACGCCGAACTGTCGGCGGCGGGGATGACAAGACCCTGACGATAGACCGGCACACCACGCAAGGCGGATGAACTGTTGAGCGTGATCGTTGCCGTCGACGCCAGGATCAAGGCGCCATTGAGCGTGGTCAGGTCCAGGGACTGAGGCGAAGATGCTGATGAATTGGTTGATCCTGGGACGTTCCATCCGGCGTGAAGGGCAACGCCCTTCGGCACGGTAATGGTGGAATCGCAGAGATGCCGCCCGGTCGCGGACAGCCACACGTCTCGACCAGGCGTCGCCGCCGCCAGAGCCGCGTTGATCGCGTCGGTGTCGTCAGTCGTGGCGTCGGCCTTCGCGCCAAACCACATAACGGACCATTGCGCGTCCGGGATTTCCCGAAACCACCGCTGGCCCGCGGCGTCAACGACGATCGTCCCACCGTTATCGATGGAGGTATGGTCCGATGGGATGAAGATGAAATCTCCGGCGCCCGCATCCCCGGGCACATAGTATCCCGTGACCTCGACCTCGTAAGGCGCCGTGACGATCAGGGCATTCGCGCGAAGGTCCGCGATCGTGGCGAATGTGCCGGATTGGAGGGGGGCTGAAACGATGCCGCTGTAAGCATCAACGATATTTCCTAATGCATCCGTGGTATCAAATTGATAAATTCCAGTTCCGTAGATCGTCGCGGCTCCATCAGCATTGAGAACTATTGGGTTGGAATTCGCGATACTCATCGCGGCGTCCTGCCACGTTGAGCGCAATGGTCCGCCGCCCGGCGTGGAAGTAGTCACAAGTCCGCCACTGAGGGGGTTCCCGTTCTGGTCGAACGCCACGTATTTGGGCAGAGAAAGCAAGCTGGCAGTCGCCATCATTTTGTCCTTGACGTAGTTCCGATATGGTGCCTATAAGCACTCATGATCGGACACAAACAGACTATTACGTTCACCGTGCCGCAAGCCGAATATCTGAAAGCCGAGGCAATTTCCCTTGGGATTTCGGTTGCTGACTTAGTGCGCCGTATCGTGGATGCACATCGCGGCAGTAAGGCGTCCGGGTAATGGGCACGTGAGCGCTCGTATTGATCTGACTAATCGTGTGTTCGGCCGGCTGACTGTAATCGCCTATGCGGGAAACGATAGGCATCGCAACGCGGTGTGGAAATGCATTTGCGTCTGCGGAACCGAGACCACATCTCCTGGAAAGTGTCTTAGGACTGGCCAGACTAATTCCTGCGGATGTCTGTCTATCGAGCGGACTAAACAATTCAATACCACTCACGGTGCTACCGCGAACCGCACAATCAAGCCGACCTATAAAGTGTGGATCGGAATGAAGCAAAGGTGTTCCAGTCAAGAGGACTCGAAGTTCAGGACTTATGCTGGACGTGGCATCGCCGTATGCGAAAGGTGGAATGATTTTGCCAACTTTCTGGCGGATATGGGAGAAAGACCGCATGGAAAGACCATTGAGCGTCTTAATAATTACCTGGGATATTCTCCAGATAACTGCGTATGGGCGACGCCTAAGGAGCAGTCGCTCAACCGAAGAGATACAAACCGAATAACAATTTGTGGGAAACGGAAACCGATGCAAACAGCTTGTCAGGAGTACGGTATCAAATATGCCACCGTCTACTCGCGGCGAGTGAGACATGGGGTTCCGCTTACGCAAGCTTTTCTCGATGTCTTGGATAAGAAACTTCATCCCTCAATCTATAACTGATCGGACCGTCAAATGGTCGTTCTCATCTGGGTTGGCGTGTTTCTGGCGCTGCTTTATTTTTGGCTCATTGGAGGATGGTTCGCGCGTGTGCTGATGTGCATGTTACTGATGGCGACATTTGGCGCTGTTGGCGTCGTCATGGGTCAAAAGATACCGGCGACCATAGTCACATTCGGCCTGATGGGCGCTGGAATCGGATGGGCGATCGGCAGTGGACCAACATGGTATTGGCGTGAGAGAATGCGCTCCATCGCGCAAGCCGAGAACGCACATGCGATGACCCTGTATCGCTGATCATGGCGCAGGGGGAACCCCAGAACCCAAAGTGGAAAGCGCATTTTGCATACGGCGAGATTGAAGTCGCGTCGCCCCAGACCGCAAAAGCGAGGAACCTAGATGTGTCGCGCCCGCCACGGCCATCGCCGGCAGAAAGCCAGTAGACGCACCAAAAGCAGCGCCGCCGGCCGCAAGAGGAATGAGGCGGCTCCCAAAGACGTGCAATGCCCCTCCCAGAACGCCTCTGTCAGCAGCGGCCTTTAGAGCCGAAATTTCCTCTGGGCTATACCCGCGTGATCTGGCGGGATTGGACAACAGAGTTCGGATGCCAGATTTTATGCCGGTCGCAGGGTTATCGGTCATGCCCGCACGCGTCACGATCCGCTCCAGGTCGCTCATTTTCATCGCTTGCGACCACGCCTTACGAGCATCACTTAGCGCGGCAAAACCCTCTTTCCCCCCGGTTATATCGGATGGCCCAGCGTCCTGGATCATGTTGCGAAATGTCGTTTGAAGATCCTGGAGATTCTTGCCGTCTTTTGATAAACCTCTCGGCCCATATTCCTTGTCGATCAGGTTGCCAAGCCCCTCGTCAATCTCCTGCACGCCAGACAGAGATATTGGATTGTCACGCAATGCCTGCATCCGGTCCACAAGTTTCGTAACAGGATTTTCCCCCGCGACGATCTGGCCTTCAGATGTTTGCGGCGCGGCACTTTCCACGCGATCGATGAACTTGTTCGTGAAATCTGGCGACAGCGTGCCGCCAGCATCGTCCGCTTTCTTATAGTAGGCTCCCGCGATTTGCTTTGCTTCTGCCGAAGTGGTTGGTAGTCCCACATTGGGAACAACCTCGCGAGGCATGGGGGGTACCGCGTTCAGAGGCGTCCCTGCTTCCCCTGGTCTCGCCACAAGCGGCATTCCAGTCTGTGTAGCTGGCGCACCCGGGAACGGTGTTTGGCTTGTCACCGCCGTTCTGGCGTCCGCGGTCAATGGATTCGCCATAAACTCAGGCGACAATGGAGCGATACGCAAATCCCCAGGAGAAGGAAGGCGCGCTTCAGGTGCTCCCAACTGAATGTCGCGCCCAAGCGGCGACATAATCGACGCGCGAGGCTGCAATGGGTTTGGGTTGCCCACCCTGGCTCCCAACATAAGCATCGTCGCGGCTGGGCTGACCTTTCCAGCGAGCGGCGCATTTGGACCGCCCATGCTGGTTTCCAGTCCAGTTCCTTCCAGTAGGTCGAGCACTGGATTGACGAGTGGCGCAATCGCCGCGCCAGGATCGAATTTAAGCCCGCTCCATCCGGATTTTGGATCGATCTCGCCTGACCCTGGCGTTGTTTCCTTCCAGGCTAATGGCAACAAAGGGATTGGCGCACGGACGTAGCCCGGTTCTGGCATTAGCGCATTCCGCATTCCCTGACCGCTGGAAAGTGCTCTGACGATCGGGGCTCCGTCAGTCTCTGACGGAGATGCCTGAGCAAGGGGAGAGACTGGATTTCCATATTGATCCCTCCCCTGACCAGAGATGTCATTCGGAGTTTCCGCCATGACGGTCTCCGACTTCGGCGGGGCCGCCCCCGTCATTTTCAGGAAATCGTCATCGGACGGAATACCAGGCGCGGCATTCGGCGCCGCCGTGGTCGCTCCGCCAGCATCAGGCGACTTCGCAACCGTGCCAGTGGCCTTCAGGAAGTCCTCGTCGGACGGAACATCGGATGGTGGTGGAGGTGGCTTCGCAGCCGCTGTTCGCGGACCTGCCATGGGCTGATCTACCTTAGCGAACCGTTGATAATGCGCTGAGACAGCCGGAATATATGCCTTGGTCTCATTCGGCAGGCCGGCTTTGCCCGACAGATACGCATCGACGCGGTTCGGCCCGGCATCATAAGCCATGCTGGCGTGGATGGGATTGCCGTATTTGTCGAGCAACTGACTGAGATATTTCGCGCCTCCGTAAATCGCCTGCATCGGATCATGGACATCCTCGACGCCCAGATCGCGGGCGGTTCCCGGCATGATCTGCATGAGACCGCCGGCACCGGCCGTCGAAGTGATCGGGCGGCCGAACCTGTCAACTCGATTGCCGCCGCTTTCCTGTTGCATGATGGCCTTGATCCAGGTCGGATCGATGTTCCATTCACGCGCCGCGTCCTGTATCAGCGGGTCGTAATCACTAACCGCCATTGAACCCTTCTAAGTTTTTCGTCGCCCATGCCCACGACTTCTTGAAGGCTTCCCGGTCTTTTTCGTCCTTTATGCCAAGATAATAGTTGTGTTTTTGTTCCGCGTTCAGTCGTGCGTATTGGAACACGCGCGGGTCAAGGTTTTTGGCGACATTCGCCTCAAACCCTCTGAGGTCGGTCTGGTCCGGATGCTTCGCCGCCAGTTGCTGCCTCGCCCTCTGGTAGTCCGCATTCCCGCGAAGTTGCTTGAGGATGAAGTCGGCACCTTCAGGCGACAGGCTCGAACTCGGATTGGCGCCTTGATTGACGTGCAATCGCGCATCGCTGCCGGCGCCTTGAGCGTCAGCGAGTTGGTTCGCCAGCTTGTCGAAAGATTCCTGCCCGGCCACTGATTTCGGATCGACGCCGAACGTCGCGCCCATCGGGCCGCCCCACGATTGCAAAAACCTCTTGAACCCCAGGGTTTTGTCAGCATTCGTCCCGCTGGTGAACATATTCAGGTCGGTTTGCATGTTGGCGAGTAGCGCATCCTGCCCGCGCGCCCTGACACCTTCATCGGAAATCTTCTGGAACCCGGCATCGGAGGTTTGTCCCTGCGAAGTCATCTGCTGTTGCTTCGCTGGGCCGACGCCAGTGGTCATTTGCCCTGGGATCATCGGTGGAGCAGGGCCGGTCGGCGGAATGGTGACGGGAGCATTCGGCCCGGTAGACGACGGTCCTGGTGCCGGTTGATCGCCACCATTCGACGGGGGCGCATTGGGATTTCGCAACGCGGGCGGAAGTGGTCGCCCGGTTCCCATGGGCGGCAATCCCGTCAATGACGGAGGGGTAACAGGCCCAATCGGAACGGATGTCGGTTCTCCGTTCGGCCCAGGCGGACCTGAAATGCGACCCATTTGGGCCGCGCGTGAGGGATAAACGGGCGTTGAAGTCGAGGGGACAAAGCCGCCAGGCGTAGGTGAAAAAAGCGGCCGCTCGATACCGGACTCGATAGCCAATCCGGTATCCCGCGTTGCTGGTCTACCCAGAACCGCTCCGACCTCGTTCCCCGGCGTGGCCAGATTGGCACTGATCCATGTACCGAGCTGGGTTCGAAAATTCGGGCCGTCCGTCATGCTCGACAGCGCGGCGAGCGGTTCGTGGGTAGACATGCCCTGGCTTTCCAGCCGCGCGAGAGTGGTTGTCGCGTCCGCCAATGTCGGATTGGCGCCCTCGGCGAGAAGCGGCGCCAGTTGCCGGGCAGCGGCCTGCTTCCAGGTCTGCAACAGATCAGCTTTGTTCGCCGAGATGCGCTGCTGCTGCAGTTCCATCTGACCAGGGAACATCTTATTCTGATTGATCGCGTTCTGCACCGTCGCGAACTGCCCGATCGTCTGCAACGGGTTCGCCGGCGGCGGCAGGTTCCGCCCGGCCTGGAGCGCGATGGCGGGATCAAAGCCGGGCGAGGAAAGCGCGCCGCTCATGCTGGTGGCACTCCCTGTGGCGGCATCGCTGGCCCCGGCGCCGCTGGCATGGCCTGTTGCGGCGCCTGCTGTTGGGGCTGAGCCTGCTGCATCATCGCCGCCTTCATATGTACCACGGCGGACAGGTTGGCGCTGTAGAGGCTCCGCAGCCACGGCGATAGCTTGTCGGCATCCGCCGGCATTTGCGTGATGAACCGGATCGCCTCGGACGGTGGCACCTTGCCGTCCGCCGCCTCGCGCGCCGCCGCCTTGATCACGTCCTTGGCCGTGACTTTGGGATTGGTCGCGAGTGACCCGAGGATCGGCAGGATGTAATCGAGTTTCGCGATTTGCGCGGGCAGGTCGCCGGGATCCATCTGTCCGACGTGCTGCCAGACGCGGGCATGGCCCATCGCGGGATGATCGGGCCGCGGCGTCGCGAGCGGTTGCGCGCCGGACATGAGGGGGTTGGTGCCTGACATTATCCCGCGCTCACGCCGCCAAATCCGACGGACGGGTTGAAGATGCTACCGTTGACAGCAGACGGGCCAAGCGCCGTCGAAGCGTTGTTCGCGGCGGTCAGCGACGAATTAAAGCCGGAGTTTCCGCCATTCCCGAGCAGTTGATTGAACAGCAGCGTGTTCAGTGGCGTGTTCGCCGCCGTGCCGAGTGCCGAGCCAAGCGCGTTGGCGCTGCCAACGGTTCCCGCCGCCTGCGATGCCGCGCCTGACTGCAATGCCGCGTTGCTCTGTCCCACGGATTGCAAACTATTCTGCCCCGTTTGTGTCGCCGCTGTCTGGCCGAGATTGGACAAGTTCGCGAGCGGACCTAACACATTCTGAAGGTTGTTTTGAAAGATGCCCTGGTTCATCCCATAGATGCCCTGGTTCATCCGGTAAATATCAGCCTGCGTCCGTAACGTATTATCCGCGAGGCCAGTGGCGTAATTCGCCGCGCCTTTCAGCGCCGCGCCGGAGATGCCACGCCCCGATGCCGCGTTGCTGTTCGCCACGCTTTGTAATCCCTGGCCAAGCGTGAACTGATATCCCGGCGTCGCCGCCAAACCCGCTTGCGTGGGATTGAAGGCCGGAAATGGCGCCTGCGGATACACCAGAGAGTTGATGCCGTTCGCCGCCAACAGGTTCGTCCCAGGACCGCCCAACCCGAGACTGGCCAGGAGCGCATCAACACCAGTCTGTCCGGCCGCCCGATATGGCGCGAGATCGGAGCGGACCTGGGCCTGTTGCTGCTGCGAGGCCTGCGACGCTCGATCCGCCGCGGCCGCCTGAGTGCTCGCCGCGCTCTTGGATGCGCCAGATGAAATAAGAGCACCGCCGATCGAACCGACCGCGCCGATGCCGGCTGCCACGGCGAACGGCATCTACCCCTCCACCAGATTGTTCTCTCGCGCGACCTCGATATCGCCCGTCCGCGAAACGTTGTGGATGCACAGGATCACGGTGTTGTCTTCCAATGTAAGGAACGTATGCGGCAAGTTGGCACGGATCGTCACTGTCGCCGGGGCCTTGAACAACCCTCGATCCGTGTCATCCTCCCACAACCGCACCGAACCGGCCGCGATCACTGATACATGCGAGAACGTGTGAACGTGCTGCGGCAAATATGTCTTGGCCTTCGGGATCAGATGCGACTTGACGAAAATATCATCGGTCAACGCCAGGTCGGTCTCGATAGGCTGGAACGGATGCGCCACGAACTCGTTCATTCTGTCCTCATGCTCACGATGCAAACAATACGCTCCGCATCCCCGTCATTCGTCACCGAATGCGACAACAGATTATCGAAAGTATAGACATCCCCGGCGACCATGCGGACGGGCTCTCCAGCGCATTCGCTCAATGACGTTCCCGACAGCGTCACATGACACTTGCAGTTGTAAAACTCAGGCGCCCACGAACCCGCGTCGGAATGTGGTTTCACGACGCCGCCGGGCGGCAGGCGGGTGATCAGGATCGAGCCGAGTTCCACCGCCGATACCTTCGTCATCAGGCCGAATACCAGAGGCCGCAGCGAAGGCAATGCCGACCACGCTGGCCAGAACACGTTCCTGTGCTCTTCCTGAAATGAACCAAGACCCTTGATTTCATCTGCCGCACGATACCGAACCCAGACTGATCGCGTGTCCGCGTGCGGCGTGCCAGGGTAGGTTTCGCGATGGTTGTTCACGTCCCATAGTTCAGGATGACGCTGCAATTCCAGCATGATCGGCATCGTATCGACACCACGCGCGATGCAAAGAAACTGGCTCAGGAGCAGAATCCATAAGATTGCAACAATGCAATTATATCAGCGGTGGTAACCGGTGTCGCCGGCTGCGCGCCGGGCGATGCGTGCCCCCAGACGCCAATGCCGCCCGCGACGAGGACGTTACCCGTGAAGTGCGGCGAGGCCAGCGGCGCCAGAAGCGCGTCCGCCGCGATCCGAGCCGCCGTCTCCGTCGCGATGGCCGCCGTATTCGCGTCAGCCGTCGCCTGCGCCGTGGCTGCGTTCGTCACCCCCGTGTTGGCGGTGCCTTGTGCCGTCGTGGCGCTTGCCTGGGCCGTGTTCGCCGTGGCCTGCGCCGTCGCCGCGTTCGCGACTCCGGTGTCGGCGGTCGTCTGGGCCGTGTTCGCCGTGCTCTGCGCCGCGTTGGCGGTCGCCTGCACGTCCGATGAGCCTATGCCGGCAAGGCCACCCGTGCGCGCCATGATCTGCAACGACCAACGGAACCACTCCCGGCTTTGCAGCCCCGTGACCGGATCAACAAAGGGCACACTCGGCACCGGCATCTTGCAGGCGTATTCAGTCGTGGCGCTCATTTACGCAGCGATCTCCGCCGCGAGCAGCCGCCGCGCCTCGACCAGTTGCGTCCGCAGCGTGACGTTCTCGGAAATCTCCGCCATCAGCTTTTGACTGAGCGCCTCGACCTCCGCCGATGGGAGGACCGGTGCCGGCGGCGCCTGCTTCGCGGTCATTTTCTCGCGCGACCGCGCCTCACGCTCGTTCATGTCGGGGCTGTAATCGGCGATTGTGTCCATTTCAGTGTCCATTGTCGTGGTGGTCTCTTTCCAGTTCCATGTCATGTTAGAAACACGGGATGTAGCGGACGGTGCCGGCGGCGTTTTTAACGGTCAGCCATTCCTGAACCGTCGTGTGCGAGCCGGCCGGCCCGAGGTTCGTCATCGCCGTGGCGACAGAACCGTTCGCCGCGATCATGCCGGAACCGACACGCACCGGGCCACCGGCCGGCTGCAAATACAGTTCCGTCAGCGCCGTCCACGTCACATTGAACGTCGCCAACCCGTTGCCCGATCCACCCGTGGTCGAAACCGTGGCCGGGGCACCGCCGCCAAACCAGAATGGCTCTTTGCCGACGAGATAATGCGCGGTCAGGATATTGCCCGACCCGTTGACGGTATCGACATTGATGATGCCGCCCAACCCGTCATAAAGTTGATCATTGACCTGATACGCGGCGCCGATGACGATCACCGCCCCAAGCGCGCCCTTCGATCCAGTCACGTCGATCTGCGCGCCGGTCGCGTTGGCCGCGAGCGCCGCCGGGCCTATGTCGATCTCGGGAATGCCCTTGAGGCGCAACCCGGGCGAACGCATCACGCTGTTGGAGAAATTGACCCGGCTGAAGTCAAACCCGCCCGCCGCCGCCATCGGCATACGCTGCGCCAGTCCGGGATTATTGTTGATCTGTGCGTAGGTGTTGACGATCCAGCCAGTCGTCGGATCAATCGGCCACTGACCGCCGGGCGTGCCGAGAAGCAGCCCCGTGTTGACGCTGGTCGATCCACTCGCGGCGAACATATGCAAATAGGACTCATAATCCACCGCGTGATTGCCGGACGTATTCGTGGCGATCATGCCGATGATGTTGTAGGCATTGATCGTCGTGCCGGCGACGCGCTGAATGCCGCACTCGATCCCCTCGACATTGGCCCAACCAACGGCCCCCGCCGCCTGGTTGATGTAAATGCCGACGCCGACGCTGTTGGACTGATTACTCACGCGATGCGCGAGGTTCTGCGTTACCTGGAGCGTGTTAAAAAACCGTGTCTGCCCGTCAGGGTCCAGCGTGTCAGAGGTCTGCGTCTGGCTGATGGTCATCGCGCCGATCGAACCCTTGCTCCCGCCGAAGTTCGTCTGAACCTTGAACGGCATGAACGGATCAGGCGCGGCGGTGTTGTCGATGTTGTTGGAGTTCACGCCGAACAGCCACACCGATCCATCCACGGCGCCCATTGTCCCGGTCACTGTCTGGCCAGGGATAAAGACCGCTTGCGTGGTCGCGTCCGTCACCGATGCCGGTGTCCATGTCCGCGTGTTCGTGGGGATCGTAAGACGCGACAATGATGCGGCGTTGTTTGTGGTCAGGCCGATACCCGCGGCGCCGCTCCCGATCCCGAACACCGTGTTGCCCGTGAAACCCCCGCTCGCGGTGAGGACGCCGGATAACGTGTGATTGCCAGCGAACGTGCCGGTGAACGTGCCACCGGCCAGCGTGGTCGTGCCGCTCACATTCAGCGTCGAATTGATGACAAGCGGCCCGGTCAGCGTCCCGCCGATCAGCGGCAGGTAGGTATTTCCTGACGTGCCAAGAAACTGCCCGATCGTCGCCTTTCGCGTTGTCGCGGTGCCGGGAATGTTCGGCGTGCCGCCCTGGTCGAGAGCGATCAGGTCGTTGACCGAAACCGACGCGGCGGCGGGAAGTCCGTCAAGGTACGGCATTAGGTTGTAATCCCTTGACAAGGCCCAACGATTTCAGGATTATGACGGACAGACGCGGCGTTATCAGCACCGCGTCCACCCTGACCACCATCGCTCGGCAAGGAGCAGATCATGGCTGACACCATCATCTCAGGCATTTACCGGATACGCAATACGGTGAATGGACGTTGTTATATCGGTTCCTCCATGAGGATACAGCGTAGATGGCACGCCCACAGAACCTCTCTTAGAGGTAACAAGCATCATTCCGTTGCTCTGCAAAGAGCATGGAATAAGTATGGCGAACCCACGTTCATCTTCGAGATCGTTGAGGCCGTTCCCGACAAACATAATCTGATCGACCGAGAACAACATTGGATTAACCATCATAGTAGCGCGTCCGGTCATGGATATAACTCGTCTCCTACAGCCGGAAGTCCTCTTGGCGTTAAACATTCAGAAGCCAGCAAGGCAAAATCACGACTAACTCGGTCAACGCCAGAGTTCAAGGCCGCGTGGAGTGCTAAAATGCGCGGTCGAAAACACACACCAGAAGCGCTGGCGATATTTCGGGAGGCAATGAGGAAGCCTGAGTATTTGGCGAAAAGAAAGGCATGGGCCGCAGGCCGTAAGATGCCAAAAGAAGCCCTTGCCAAGGCGATAGAAGCAAACCGCAAACGAAGTATTTCAGATGAACACAAGAAGCGATTAATAGACGCCAGGATTGCTTTCGGCACACCAGATGCTACTCGCGAAAAAATGCGAAAGTCCCACCTGGGGAAAAAGCATACCCCTGAACATATAGCTAAAACGGCGGCTGCAAATCGGGGTAAAATCAGATCACCAGAAATAAGACAAAAGCTTCGCGTTGCCCAAAGCCAAGTGGTCCTATCGGATGAGGAAAGAAGGAGACGTAGCAAGGTCTTTCTCTCCATCATGAAAGACCCTGCCACACGAGCGAAAATGTCGGCCACGCGCAAGGCGATGGGAGCGGAGAAGCGAGCGATACAGAACAAAGGACAAGGCGAGTTCTCATTCTAATTCTCAATTAAAATTGGGGGAGGATCCAAAAACGCGCCTTGTATCGCGAACCTACCAGGGAGGACCCCGTAGATTTCGAAGATTCTATCTCTTGCCCTTCCGCAACGATTCCACTGTGGCTGCGCGCGGTAATTCCCCATTTCCCCAAGCGATTGCGGCAATGGATTGCCGAACGTGCGGCCCCGGTCATCGCTCCACCGCAGGTAAATCAGCGGCGCGGTCGCCGGTAGCGGCGCGGGCCCGGCCAAAAGCGCATCCTCGAACACGCCAGCATCGATCGACGGTGCCGCGTTGACGCCGCTCGCCCCGGTCAGCAGCGGAAACGGGCCGGGCGGATCAATCGTCCCAAGCCCCGTGGCGGCCTCCACATCGAGCGTGAAGCCGGGATAGATCACCTGCTTGCCGTCGCCCACCATGTGCGGGAAGCCGCGCCTGTAGTGGATCGGAGCGCCCGCGTCGGTATGGTTCTCCGGGTCGAGCGCGTAGAGTTCTCCCGTCTCCCAATCCGCGACCACGTTCTTGCCGTAAGCGAAGGCGGAACACGCCGCCCGGTGCCGATGCTCGACGCCGTTCACGTCCGACCACATCGGCTCATGCCACTGATCCGGCACCGTCTCGTCCCACCGCCAGGACCGATCCGCGCTCGGGAAATTGATCTGATAGAACGTGTGCCCGGCCTGCTGGAATGTGAACGCCTCCGCGTCGCTCACCTGGGGATATTTCGCCATCGCCGTTTCAAGCGCGAAATTACTGATCCGCTTGGCGTCATAGCCTTCCGTGCGGACCACGATGGCCTGGCCGTTCTGGTCCTGCGACAGCCAGAAAATCGCGCCATTCGCCTGCGCGACCGACGATTTCGCGATGCAACCGTGCTGCGCGAACGGTCCAGGCATGATCTGGAACGGGAAATCGGCGGCGCCGGCGTCAAACCAGACTTCCGATGTGCGCTCGCCGATCAGCCAGATTTCCCGCTTCGTGACGCAAATGCTGACCAGATTGTCGCTGTATCCATTCTTGGCGGCGAAAAACAGCGCGTCGAATTTCATCTCGTTGAGATACGTGCTGTAAAAGTTCCGCGTGCCGGGCTGGTTCAGCACGATGAACCCGTCGATGATGTCCACCCGGTCGGCACCGTAGAACGCGAACACCGCGCCCGCCACCGGCGGATCTGGCGAGTTGTTCGTCGAGTTGATGGGACTGAAGGCGTTCGTGGTGAGATCGACCTGATATCCTTGATCCGAGCCATCCACCAGGATCAGCGTCGTGCCGTTGTCCGCCATACTCACGCGGCCAATCGTGGTGCCGATCGCGCCAAGCCGCGTCAGAACCCAATCCTTGGACACGCTGAACACCGTCGAGCCGGCGGCGTAATAAAGCGTGCCGTTGTTGGCCCAATACAGGCCGCGACCGGCGGCGGCGCGCGGCGGTTTGACGAGAGAGGTCAGGCCAGGGCAACCGTAGTATGTGAACGGGGCCGGGGCGCTCTCCGGGTTTTTTTCGCCGTAGAGATTCACCGATCGCACCGCTGACGCGATGACGCTGCGCGCTTCGTATGCGCCACCAGAGAGGACGACTCTCGGCATTTACGCGCTCTTGGCGCCGCCCTGCGCTGAAATCCAGGACGTTCCTGTCGTCTGGATGAATACCGCGTTTTTCGAATTCGTCATCGTCACCGCGGCAGCCGTCGTGCCGCCGTCAATCGTGGTCGTCGTCTCAGCCGGAAATACCGACATCGCCGACGCGCCATTGTTGAAGATCCACACCTGAGTTCCGACGCCGGAACCAACCGGCGGCAGCTTCACCGCGTCGCCCGCTGTGCCGACCTTGGTCACGACCGCGATACCGGTGTTGATCGCCACCGCGCCGGCCAGTGTCTGCGTCGTGCTCGCGGTGATGCTGTTCGTGATCGAGTTATCAAGCAGCCCGGTATAGCTGAGATTGGTCGCGACGACCGGTTGCGCCACCGTGCCACCATTGAGCATATCGACCAGATTGCCCTGCGTGCCGCCGGTTGGCGTGACCAGGATGGTCGATGGTTTTTGCTGCTGGAACGTCGGCCCGGTCATGATGAGTGTGTCGTCGGCCATTGTCTTTTCCTTACCTAAGTAACACGTATTTGCAAAACGCTTCCATTGCGGTACAACTGACCGACCGCCACGCCACCGCCCGCCGCCGCCGCGTCATTCGCGAACGTCGTGGACGCCTGCAACGTCGTGGATAGAATCTCACCGTCCGCGTGACACTCCCAGACGGAGACAGTGTTATTTCGCGCCTTGAACAGAATCGTCGCGTTCAGCGAGTCGCCCGCGCGAAGTTCCAGAAGCGCGGTCGGCGTGGTCGTGCCGATGCCCGACTTGTGCGCGACGGAGAAACCATACTCGTTCGTCGCCTTGTTCGAAGACGGCCCGAATAGCGTGTAGTGATTGGTCAATACACCGCCGGCACCCGTGTTGAAATCCGTCCGGCCCAGAAAGTCAGCCGCGTTCGTGACCGTGCCAACGCCTCCATTCCCACTGGAACCCTGGACGCCGCCCACCCATGCCACCGTGCCGCCCGTGACGGAATCCGTGGCCTGCCCGATCCCATAAATCGCCGTGCTGCGCGTATTGGAAAATGTCGATGCGCCACCGCCCGTGTCGATACTCAGATGAGACGACCATCCATACAATTCCTGCGAATTACTCGCGGTCAATGTGACGGTGGTGCTGACCTTGTTGATATCCGTTGTCGTGACAGGATCGCTGATTTTCGTGTTGACGGCCAGCGGCAGACTCGGATTGTTCGTGAGCGTCACCGCGCCTTGGACGAGCACGGAGGCATCGCCCTGAATATCGATGATCGCGGTGGTCTGATTACGAACACGCAAAAGCCGTGTCGCGTTCAGCAGATCAGCGCCTCTGATTTCCAACAGGCCAACCGGCGTCGCGGTTCCAATGCCGGATTTGTAAAATACCGCGAAGCCGTATTCGTTCTGCGCGGCGCTGCTCACCGACCCCATGAGGTCGTAATGATTGACCAGTACCCCGCCGCCGGTGTTGTAGTCGGGATGCGAGAAAAAACTGACCGCGTTCGTGACGGTGTCCAGCCCCTGGTTTCCCACGGTCCCAACGACGCCGCTCAGTGTGTTGATCGTCCCGCCAGGCGCTGTCGTGAAAGCCGACGCCTCCGCGTAAACACCTGGGGAGTGCGCGCCGGTATAGCTATGCCCGCCCGTGTCGATGTGCATCCGCCATGCCGAGAGCACGTCCTGCACGTTGTCGGCGGTCAGGCGTAGGTTGGTCAGCATCGTATTCGTAACGGTCTCGGTCACCGGGTCGTTGACCGTCGTCGTGACGTTGAGCCCATTGCCAGGGGTGTTGTTGATCGTTACCGCGCCCGTGAATGTCGCGGCGTTCTGGAACGCGGCGGTGTTCGTGAACGTGGTCGCGCCAGTGACCGTGCCGCCGGTGAACAGGGTGCCGCCGATCAGATCGGCGAGCCTTCCCTGCGTCGCTCCGGTCGGAGTGACAAGCAAGTCGCCCATAGTGATCGGGAAGTTCGTCGGCCCCGTCAGAACGAAGTTGTCGAGGGATTTGGTCAATATGTTTGCCCCGGCCCTGAATAGATGTTGTAGAGGGGCCGCCGCACCAGCCCTGTCGGCATTTCCATGCGCGGAATCTGTGCGTTCGCGGTGCGGATTGTCTCAAGCGATGACCTAGCCAGCCCAAGCGTGGCATCCGGCAGCACGGATCCGGGATACTGTGCGGTCAGGCGAATCGCGAGATTGGTCCAGATCGCCTCGGTGTATTCGTCAGGCAAATTGATCGACTGCACGTAAGAATCGAACTGCCGCAGCGTCGCCTTGAGCACGAGATGCAACTCGAACACGCCGGGCGGTGCCGGGATCGGCCACGGAAAGACGCTACCAAGTGGAAAATCGCTGTCGTAAAAGATCGCGACCGGCCACGATCCAAGCGTCTTCAGCGCGATGTTGGAGTAGTCCTCCCGCGATTGCAGGATGGTCAGCGGGTAATCCACGAAGTTCGGCGAACTGTTGACGAGTTGACGCAAATAGGCCGCCTCGAGCCGCGTTGGCCGCGCCACGTTGAAGTCGCCGCCCGGGCCGACCGTGTAGGACTGCTGCCCCGTGGTCGGGATCGACACGTCAATTTCGTGATAGATCAGCCACCGTTTGGCGTTCCAGCCCGCTATCATGCCATTGAGCGCGGAGAAGGCGTCCCGGTAGTCCTCCGGAAGCGCCGTCTGGCCCGTGCCAAGCACGCCGATCGCCCGTAGGCCGAAATTGATCTGGTCCTGCGGCGTCGTCAGCGGCATCAGCCGGTTTTTCCCGATCGCGACATAATGCCGCCCCGATGAACCATCGGTGGAACGCCTTTTTCAGTAGGCAAGAGGACAACCGAATGGTCGGGGTTGACAGGTGGAGGCGTGACCACGGACGGCGGCGTCGTGTCAGTTGTCGCTGGCGGCGTAGCCACGATGACGGGCGTTGTTGTCGTGGTCGCATCAACCGAAGTGCCGCCCAACGCTACGCGCATCGCGTCACGATCCTTATTGTCCTGTGCGATCGCCATCATCGCCTTCGTCCGCACCGCCGCCAGAGCCGCATCCTCATCAGCCCAATGCGCCTTGAGATCTTTCATCGTGGCGTCAGACGCCTTCTGCTCCTGGTCCAGCGTCTCCAGTGGGGTGAGGTTTCCCATTCGGCTTCCGTCAGGGTTTCGCTGTCTGCCCGAGCGCGGCCAGCGGCTCGGCCGGTAACGACGAGGCCCGCGGGCGGCGCGGGTCAGGCGTCGAAGGCGCCGTGGAGGCGCCACCCATCTGCACACGCATCGCATCCCGGTCCCTGGCGCCCTGTGCGTGCGCCTCGAGTACCGCCGCGCGATTGGCGGCGGTGGCCTCATCCTCGCGCTTCCAGAGATCCTTCAGTTCGGCCAGCGCGGCTTCCGCCTCACGCGCGCCGGCTTCCAGGATTTCCAACGCTGTCATCACACGCCCTCCGGTGATGTCGCGGCGTCCAACAGATACCTCAACCGCTGCGCGCCGTGACGGTGATGGAACTCGACACCAAGTGCGGTCAGTTGCGCCCTCAGTTCCTCGACCTCATCCGCTTCGCTGACCGCCGGCCGGGCGACCTGCGCCCGTAGCGCCTCGATCTCGGCCTGCATGGCGGCCATCTTG
>Ga0209579_10000318_pt1 | contig 56464 bp, 52 predicted proteins | sample Coa_R1_2_FD_187152 | JGI IMG/M metagenome (GOLD analysis project Ga0209579, IMG submission 187152) | Surface soil microbial communities from Centralia Pennsylvania, which are recovering from an underground coalmine fire - Coalmine... | ecosystem: Environmental > Terrestrial > Soil >...
TCTTCGCGGGCCTGCCGGTCGGGGTCTCCGGATCTTCCTGGTGTCCACGCAGTACCAAGGCGCGCCGTACGAGGGCGCGGAGCGCATCGTGCTGACCCAGGAGACCCCCGTCCGCGATCTGTCGATCGCGGTCTACGACGCCGGCGCCGATCGCCGCGCGCTGCGCGGCACGCTCCTGTTTGCGGTGGTCGACGTGGTCCCGGGCGCCCTGCGCGTGACGACGGTCGAGCAGGTGCAGAACGCCACCGACCGCACGGTCGTGACGACGTCCACCGATCCGCTCGCGTTCCCGCTTCCGCGCGGGGCCGTCGCGGTCCAGGCGCTCGACGGGTGGCGGGACCCGCGCACCGAGGAGGGCCGGATCACCGACGCGCGCGCGATCCCGCCCGGCGTAGCCCAGGTCACCTACGCCTATCAGGAACAGCCGCGCGGCGGCGACGCCGCCCTCGCGTGGGCTCCGCCGTTCGGCGCCGCGCGCGTCGAGGTCCTCGTCGCCGACGCGCACTTGCGCGTCGCCGGAGACGGCATGCGCGCGGCGGCGCCCGTCATCGCGTCGGGGCGCCATTATACGCACTGGTCGGGCGGCCCGGTGGCGCCCGGCGCCACGGTGGCGCTCCGGATCACCGGCCTGCCCGCGGGCGGCGATTGGTGGCCCGGGCTGCTGGCCGCAGCCCTCGCCGCGGTGCTGGGCCTGGCCCTCGTCACGGCGCTTCGCCGGCTGTAGTCCGGGTCCGGCCGGCCCCACCGCCGGCCGCCGGCCCCGCGCAGGCGGACGGAAGGGGAGCCGAGCGACGGCGTGGAACCAAAATTCCCCGCGCACATTTCGCTACGAGCGGCCGTGCGATCTATGAGTTCGGGCATGGAGGAGAGCGAATCCGCATGTCCACGGGGTCCTGGGGACGGCGTGCCACTACGGCGTTGGCCATTCTGGCGGCCGCCGTGGTCGCCTCCGGCTGCCAGGGACGGGTCGGCGTCACGGGCGCCAAGGTCGACCTGCGGCTGCCGCCGCCGCAGGAGGTCGAAATCCCGCTCGTGACCGACGAGAACGAGCGGCCGATCGTCCCGGACGCGGTCGAGGGCAAGAAGGTCTTCGAGGCGAACTGCGCCGTCTGCCACGGCGCGAACGGCGACGGCAGCGGGCCGATGGCGGCGACGCTCACGGCGCCGGACAAGGACGTGCTGACCGCGCTGCTCGGCGTCTTCCACATCGAGCTGCACCGGCCGCCCCTTCCGAGCAAGCCGATCAACTTCCACAACCGCGATCTCGAGGCGGTGATCACGCCGGCGATCATGTACGAGACGGTGACCGGCGGCCGCCCGCACACCGCGATGCCGGCGTTCGGGCCGGAGGCGTCGTTCGGCGCGAACAAGGCGCAGACGCTCACCAACGCCGAGCGGTGGGACGCCAACGTCTACGAAATGATGTTTCGCACGTCGCCCGGGGAGTTGAGCGCCGCCAAGCAGTTGTACGGCCAGCAGTGCGCAGTATGTCACGGCATGAACGGCGACGGCAAGGGCCCGCGCGGTCCGGAAATGGCGGCGCAGCTCTGGTCGTGGGCGCGTAACGAGGGGTCCGGCATCTTCACGGACCGCAACTACATGGTGCAGCGCGATCCGAGCCAGATCTCGAATGCGATCCTCGACGGGCACGGCCAGATGCCGTCGTTCCGCGGGAAGCTCACAAAGCAGCAGCTCGACGGACTCGTGGACTACGTCTACACGTTCTTCTACAAGCATCCGCCGATCAAATGACCCCGCCGTCGCGGAGCCGGGATTGGCGGAGTATGATGACGCGTGGGGGCCATTAGGAGGCGGGTGAGGCGATGAAGTTGGATCGGCGGCGGCTCATCAAGACGCTCACGGCGATTCCCATCGTCGGGGGCATTCTCGTGATCCTCTCGCCGCTGCTGCGGTACCTCAAGCCCAACGACGGCCCGTTTCAGATCAACATGACCGCGGGCGACACGCCGTCCGGCGGCGCCCAGGTGGTCGGGTCCACCGCGACGCTCACGAAGCCGTGGGACTACTTTTACTTCACGTACATCCAGTCGTACCCGCAGTATGACGTGGACGGCTCGAAGAAGGCCAATATCGCCGGCGTGGCGCTCAAGCTGCCGCAGAAGGTCAAATTCGTCAACGCCTCCGGCTACGTGGGGTTCGACGGCGAGACCGACGTCGTGCTGTTCCAGCGGATCTGCCCGCACCTGGGCTGCATCTTCAACTTCATCCCGGACTGGCACGAGGTCACGGCCGGCTACGGCGGGTTCGTCCCGCCGAAGTGGGAGCAGCACTCGCTCATGGCGTGCCCCTGCCACCTCAGCATCTACGACCCGACGTACCCGAACGACCCCGGCAACGTGATCTCGGGCCCGGCCCCGCGGGGCGCCCGCTACTTCAAGTTCGAGATCAAGGGCCAGGACATCGTCGTCAGCGGCGCGGAGACCGGCGGCATCGCCGAGTGCCCGACGGCCGGCCGCGTGGAGGCCTGACGCGTGGAATCGGTGCTGGCCAATCTCCGGGAGTGGCTGCAGGATCGCAAGCAGCACCTGGATCTGTTCGACGAGACCAAGACCGCGCTGCAGGACAACCCGCTCTACATCGTGGGGGGGTTGGTCTGGCTGTCGTGGATGGTCGTCATCGTCACCGGCATCATTCTGATGGTCTGGTACATCCCCACGACCACCGGTGCCTACCGATCGATCCTGCATCTGACGGAAGACATCCCGTTCGGCTGGCTCATGCGCGGTATGCACAAGTACGGCGCCGACATGCTCGTCATTACGATCACGATCCGGATCTACCGCATGTACTTCGCCGGAGAATACAAGAAGCCGGGCGAGCTGTCATGGATGATTCTCTTCGCCTCGCTCGTGCTGGCGATGATCTCGGGGATCACCGGCTACGCGCTGATCTGGAACCAGCGGGCGTTCTGGGCGGCCAAGACGGTGCTCACTGTGCCGACCTACTACGACGAGATTCCGGGGCTGGGCAAACTCGGCATCGGGCACGCGATCGCCTACATCTTCCTCGGCGGGCCGGCGCTCGGGCAGGCGACCCTGACCCGGTTTTACTCAATCCACTACGGCATCTCGGTCGTGTTTGTGATCCTGGCCGAGATCTTCTTCTATCGGACGCGGCGGCGCCGGGTCAACCTGTCGTTCTTCACGATCGGGCTCGTGCTCGCGTTCCTGGCGTACGTCAGCTTCGATCAGCTGGCGGCGATGGGACGGTGGGCCAATCCCAACCGGACGCCGCTGCCGATCCTGTCGGACTGGTACTTCCTCGCGCTGTATCAAGTGGTCAAGTACATGCCGCCGCTGTGGGCCGGCATCGCCCCGGGCCTCCTGATCGGCTACGGCATGATCGTGCCGTTTCTCGACCGGACCAAGGAGACGCGGCCGCTCGAGCGCCCGTTCTTCTTCGTGGTCGGCGTCTACGCCCTCGCGATGTTCGTCGGCTTCACGGCGCTCATCATGCTCAACATCGCCGTGATCAGCCGCGACCCGCCGATCATCTTCGCGATCACGGTCGTTGTGATCTCGCTCGCCTTCATCTGGGAGATGCTGCACCGGCGGCGGAAGGCGGCCGCGCGCCCGGCGCCGCGGGGCCAGGCCGTGCGCCCGGCCGCGGCGTCGTAACATGTCGAAGCGCAAGCTGACCTTTTGGGGGCTGTTGATCGTCGCGGTCCTGGCGTTGAGCGAGTTCCTCGCGGCGTGGCGGGACTGGCGGGCGGTGCCGACGCTCGAACACGCCGCGGCGGTGACGGTGCTGGGGGTGGGACTGCTGGCGGCCATGGGATGGCTCGGGTTCCTGCTGTACGAGGTCGATCGGGCGGCCGGCCGGATCCGGCATCAGGTCGGCGTCTACGAGTGGGTGATCGCGATGCGGAGGGGCGCGGGCCGATGAACGACCGCGAGGCGCGCTACAGTGTCTGGATCGTGATCCTCGCCCTCGTCAGCCTGGCGGCCGTCCTGGCGATCGCCTGGGGCGAGGTCGCGGGGCAGCGCCTCGTCGGCGGCGCCGCGGTCGGGGTGATCCTGCTGGCGTATTCGTTCATCCTGCTCTTTCTGCGCAAGGGAGGGTTCACGGGTGTATAGCCGGGCGCTCGCCCGCCTGCTGGACTGGACGCTCCGGCTCGACGTGGCGATCAACCGCGTCTACCCGGAGGACTTCAATCCGCTCTACTACACCGGCGGGCTCTCCAACCTGTTCCTGACGGTGCTGGTCCTGTCCGGTATCTTCCTGTTCCTGTACTACATCCCTTCGTTCAACGACGCCTATATCTCGGTGCAGTTCATCACGGACACGGTGCCGTACGGGCAGATCATCCGCGGGATCCACCGCTACGCCGCGGACGGCTTCATGATCGCGGTGCTCCTGCACTTTTTCCGCAACTGGTTCACAGACCGGTTCCGGTTCTCGCGCGACGAACCGTGGATCAGCGGGATGATGCTGCTCCTGTTCGCCGGCTTCCTCGGCGTGACCGGGTACGTGCTGGTGTGGGATCAGCGCAGCCAGCTCCTCGTCGCCATGACCGGGCGGACGCTCGGGGCGGTGCCGTGGATCGGCGGGTGGCTCGAGACCCAGTGGCAGGGCAGCGCCGGCGTCTCCAATCTGCTGCTGCCCCGGATGCTCTACCTTCACGTCGGGCCGGCGGTCATGCTCTACATCCTGCTGTGGTGGCACTACGTGCGGATCCGGCATCCCAAGGTGTGGCCGCCCGCGGTCTGGACGCTGTTCTCGTTGGGCCTGATCTTTCTCCTGACCGGCCTGCTGCCGGCGACGAGCCAGCCGGCCGCGCGGCCGGACACGGTCCCGACGACGCTTTCGGTGGACTGGCTGTTCCTGCTGCCGTACGTCGGGCTCAAGGTGCTGTCGCCGCTCGTGCTCGTTGCGCTCGCGGTCGTGATCACGGTCTACGGTCTGTACATTCCGTACCAGCTGCCGGAGACCCCGGCCGCGATGGGCATTCGCGACTCGGGCATCGCGCAGGTGATCGACGCGAACTGCACGGGCTGTGAGCTGTGCTACTTCGACTGCCCCTACAACGCCATCGTCATGGTGGCGAGCCCGCATCCGGGCGTGACAAAGGCGGCGCAGGCACGGAAGCTGTTCGCGATCGTGCTGGAGTCGCGGTGCGTGGAGTGCGGCATCTGCGTCGGCGCGTGTCCGTTCGAAGCGCTCGAGCTGCCGCGGCTCCTGGAGCGCGACGTCCAGGAGAAGGTGGTGCAGGCATGCCGGACCTAGAGCGCCCGGCGGCCGCCCCCCAGGCCGCGGCGCCCGCGCCGGGCGCGGGCCGCCGTCCGAAGATCGTCGGGTTCCTCTGCGACTTCGCCGTCGACGCGTCGGCGTTGACGGCGCCGGACGGGACGATGCGCGACGCGCCGAACGTCACGTTGATCAAGGTGCCGTGCTCCGGCTTCGTGCGGCCCTCCTGGCTCGAGTTCGCGCTGCGCAACGGCGCGGAGGGGACGTTTGTCTGCGGCTGCCCGCTCGGCGACTGCTTCAACCGGCTCGGCAACAACCTGATCGGGGACCGCGTGGTGCAGCTGCGGCGCCGGTTCGAGCGGCAGAAGATCCACCCGGACCGGATCGCCTCGATCTACTTCGGCCTGCACGACCAAGAAAGTTTCCTCGGCGCGGTCAAAGCATTCAGCGAGCGCGTCGCGCAATTGCCGGGTCCCGCAGTACCGGCGCCCCGCGCGCCCGGCGGAGGTCCGGCGCGGCCGGCCGCCCCCCCTGCGGGCGGACCCGCCGCCGGCAACCGTGTCGTCGAGACGGGGCAAACCCGGCCGGGTGCGCCGGAACAGGCGCCCCCGCCCGGCACCCAGGAGGGATCGTAATGGCAGAACAGCGTCCCCCGGCGCCCGGAGGTCCCGCGGCGGAGCGGGTGGGCGGTGCGCGCGCCGCGCGGGGCGATCCCGGTCCGCGTCGGTCGCAGAGCGTGATCTACTGGCGGTATCTCATCTTTTGGCTGCTCTTCTTCGGGCTTGTCTACTTCGTCACGCTCTACGGGATCGTCGCCGAAGCCTAACGACTTGGCCGCCGCGGCGCTCGAGGAGATCTACGCGCCCGTCCGGCCCGACCTGGACGCGCTCGAACGCCTCTTTCGCGCGGAGCTGTCGTCCGAAGATCCGTTCGTCGGCCAGCTGGTCACGCACGTGCTCGCGACGCGCGGCAAGATGCTGCGGCCCGCGCTGGCCTGCCTCTCCGCGCGGGCGGCGGGGGACGCCGCCCGGATGCCGGAGCAGGCCGAGGACCGGCTTGGCGCGGCCGGGGCGGTCGAGCTGATCCACGTGGCGTCGCTGATCCACGACGATGTCATCGACGCGGCCGATCTGCGCCGCGGGCAGGCCTCGGTCAACGCGATCTGGGGGAACCAGGTCGCGGTGCTGCTGGGCGACTTCCTCTTCAGCAAGGCCTTTCACATGCTGGCGCGCCTTCGGACGCGCGAGGTCGCGGCCGCAATGGCGGCGGCGACGGTGCGCATGGCGAAGGCCGAGATCATCCAGATCAAGCACGGCAACACGCCGCATACGGATGAGCGCATCTACTTCGGGATCATCGACGGCAAGACCGCGGCGCTGACGGGGGCGGCGTGCCGGTGCGGCGCGCTCACCGCGGGGGCCCGTCCGGAGGTCGCGGAAGCGCTCGCGACCTTCGGCCTCGAGTGGGGCATGTCGTTCCAGATCACGGACGACGCGCTCGACATCACGGCGACCGCCGATCACCTCGGCAAGCCGATCGGCAGCGACATTCAGACCGGCAAGGTCACCCTGCCGATCATCTACGCGCTGCGCGACGCGCCGGAGCAGGACGGCCGGCGCCTCCGCGAGATTCTGAGCGCCGATGGGAATCACACCTCCGGGGCCGGACTTCCGGCCGCGCCGGTGTCCGTTCTCGACGAGGTGCAGGCGATCGTCGCCCGCACGGGGGCGGTCGAACGGGCGCTCGGCGTGGCGCGCGAGCGCGCGCAGCGCGCGGCGCGCGCCCTCGTGGGGCTCCCCCCGTCGGCGGCGCGCGACAGCCTCGCGGCCCTCGTGCAATTCGTGACGGTCCGCACCCGATGACTCGTCTGGGCCTGCGGCCGGAACGGATCGCCGTCCCACGGCGTTCTTGGTGTATAATTGAGGCAATCGAGCCGGAGGTGCACCATGGGGCCCAAGTTCTGGGAGTTGATCATTGTCCTGGCGATTGTCATCCTGCTGTTCGGCCCGAGCCGGCTCGCGGGACTGGGCGGCGCAGTCGGCAAGGCGATGCGGGAGTTCAAGGACGCGACCAAGCCCGAGGAGCCAAAGGCCCCTCCGGCCGGCCAAGGCGGTGGCGCCGGTACCAAGGCCTAGCGGCCGCCGGCATGCGTCCGGCGCTCGCCGGACGCGACGGGAGCAGCGCAGCGCGGGAGCGGCCCAAGGCCGCTCCTGTTTCATGTGGACGGTGAACCGTGGCCAGAGCGGCAAAGCGGACGGCCCGGGACCCCTGGTGGATATTCATCGTCGTGGTGGTGGCCGGCGCGATGCTCGGCAGCGTCGTCGCCGACGCGCTGGGGCAGTTTACCTATCTCGCGCCGCTCGGACACTCCGTCGCGGTCGGCGTGGATCCGCCGGTCACGCTCGACCTGCGCGTGCTCACCGTGACGTTGGGTTTCGTGGTTCGATTGAACCTCGCCACCGTGCTTGGTATAATCGCGGCGGTATTCGTATTCCGGTTGCTGTAGCCGTCCGAACACCGAGGGGGGTGGGGCGCGCCCCGTGGGGGCCGGCTCCGCCCCGTTCTTGTCTGCGCGGCACGACACACGTCAACGTCACGATGGCCGGTCGCGGACGCTATGCTTCAGACCAGGCGGCGGATCAAGGACCTGCCGGACGAGCTCCGGCCGCGGGAACGGCTGCTGCGGCACGGTCCGGACGCGCTCAGCACCGCGGAGCTCGTGGCGGTGCTCCTGCGAACCGGCTCGCCTACCCGAAGCGCCCTCGAGGTTGCGTCGGACCTCATCGCGCGGCACGGCGGTCTCGTGAGGCTCGCCGCGGCCGGGGTCCGCGAGCTGTGCGGCGTGGACGGGATCGGCGAGGTGAAGGCGCTCAATCTCCTCGCCGCCTTTGAGCTCGGCCGGCGGCTCGGCGCGCTGCCGGCGCGCCGCCGCGCGCTCATCGCCGGACCGGCCGATGCCGCGCGGGTGCTGATGGACCGGCTCCGGTTCGCCGAGGCGGAGCGGTTCGTGGTGCTGCTGCTCAACACGCGGCACGAGGTGCTGGACGCGGTGGAGGTGACGCGCGGCGGCTTGGCGAGCTCGCCGGTGCACCCCCGGGAGGTGTTCAAGCCCGCGGTGCGGGAGGGCGCCGCGGCGGTCATTTTGGTGCATAACCATCCGTCGGGGGATCCGACGCCGAGCCGGGCGGACCTCGCGATCACCGCGCGCCTCTGCCGTGCGGCGGCGGTGATGGGCGTCCCGGTACTGGACCACGTCATCATCGGCGACGGCCGGTGGGTCAGTCTGCGGGAGCGGGGCGTCGCGTTCGAAGGGCCGCCGTCCGCCGACGCCTAACTGGGGCACAATAAGGAAGGTCTTGCCGGCCGTGCGGCCGGCGGTCCTGCGCCGGAGAGGATAGGAGGCCGTCAGCCACAGGGGCGGCCGGAAACCCCGTGTCCAAGACGGGGGAGGAGCGTGAGGGGAGTGCTGAACGGGTTGCTGGCCCGGTTCACGCGGGACATGGGGGTCGATCTCGGAACCGCCAACACGCTGGTGTACGTGCGGCGCGAGGGCATCGTGCTGCGGGAGCCGTCGGTCGTGGCGCGGCGCGTCGACGGCGGGGAGGTGCTGGCGGTCGGCGAAGAGGCCAAGCGGATGATCGGCCGGACGCCCGGCGACATCATCGCAACCCGGCCGCTGCGCGACGGCGTGATCGCGGACTTCGATACGACCGCCTCGATGCTGGCGTACTTTATCCGCCGCAGCTCGCGCGGCCGCAGCCTGATGCGTCCCCGCGTCATCGTCGGGATCCCGAGCGGCGTGACCGAGGTGGAGAAGCGCGCCGTCATCGACGCGACGCTGCAGGCCGGCGCGCGCGAGGCGTATCTCATCGAAGAGCCGATGGCCGCGGCGATCGGGGCCGGGCTGCCGGTGTCGGAGCCGATCGGCAGCATGGTGGTGGACATCGGCGGCGGCACCACGGAGGTCGCCGTCATCGCCCTCGGCGGCATCGTCACGGCGCGCAGCATCCGGATCGCCGGCGACGAGATGGATGAGGCGATCATTCAATACTCGCGCAAGGCCTACAACCTCCTGATCGGCGAGCGGACGTCCGAGGACATCAAGATCAAGATCGGCTCGGCGTATCCGCAGAAGGACGAGCAGTCGATCGAGGTGCGGGGCCGCGACCTCGTCTCCGGGCTGCCGCGGACCGTGCGCATGACCAGCACGGAGATCCGCGAGGCGATGGCGGAGCCGATCGCCGCGATCGTCGAAGCGGTGAAGATGACGCTCGAGCGCACGCCGCCGGAACTCGCCGCGGACATCGTCGATCGCGGCATCGTTATGGCCGGCGGGGGATCGCTGCTGCGCGGCCTCGACCGTCTGCTCAGCGAGGAAACGGGGATGCCGGTGATGTTGACGGAAGATCCGCTCAGCAGCGTCGTGCTCGGCACCGGCCGCGCGCTCGAGGAAATCGAAACGCTCAAGAAGGTGCTCATCACGAGCAAGAAGATGTAGCGTGTTTCCGTCGCCCGCGCTGGTTCGCCGCAGGCTGCTTGTCTGGAGCCTGCTCTGCATCATCGCGCTCGTGATCCTGACGGCGCAGGTGCGCTCCCCGGACGGGCGCCGCATCGGCTGGATCGGCACCGCGGTGGAGGCGGTGCTCGCGCCGCCGACGGCGGCGCTGGCCCGCGCAGGCGGCGTGCTCGCCGACGCCTGGGGCTTTATCTCCGAGATCGGCACGCTCCGCACGGAAAACCAGCGGCTCAAAGCCGAGGTCGCGCGCCTCCGCGAGGAAAACGCCCGCCTGCGGCCCGACGCGCAGGAGAACGTTCGCCTGCGGACGCTCCTCGGATTCAAGCAGCAGCTGCCGTATCGCTCGCTCGCGGCGCGGATCGTCGGCCGGGACCCGAGCCAGTGGTTCAGCACGGTTCTCATCGACCGCGGCGCGTCCGAGGGGGTGGCGCGGGACGATCCCGTGATCACGAGCGACGGCGTCGTGGGCCACGTCGTCGAGACCCAAGGCTCGTGGGCGCGGGTGCTCCTCGTGGCCGATCCCCGCAGCGCCGTCAGCGTCGTGCTCGACCGGTCGCGCGAGGTGGGCGTCGCCGTCGGCCAGGGTCAGACGCTGCTCAAAGTCACCTACCTCTCCCGCGACGCCGACGTGCGCCAGGGGGACGTGGTGCTGACCTCGGGCCTCGGCCCGATCTACCCTCGGGGTCTGTCGGTCGGCAGCGTCGTCAGCGTGTCGCGCACCACGATGTTCCAGGAGGCGGTCGTGCGGCCGACCTCGGACCTGGGGCACCTCGAGGACGTGCTCGTCGTCCTGCGCGGCGGACCTCAGCCGGCCCGCTGATGCGGTTCGTCGTGTATGCGGTCTTCGCCGCGGCCGGCACGGTCGTGCAGACCGCGTGGCTGGCGTACCTGCCCCTCGCCGGCGGCATCGCGGATCCGCTGCTGCCGATCATCATGACCATCGGCCTGCTGCACGGGTCGGAAGAGGGCGCGGTAGTCGGCGCCGGCATCGGCCTGCTGCACGACGTGATGTCGGGGTCGCCCCTCGGGCTCGGCATGGCCGCCGGCGTTTGCGCCGGGTTCGCCGCGGGGCTCGGCGAAGGGAGCTTGTCGCTCGAGAGCGCGTGGCTCCCGGCGATCGGCGGTGCGCTGCTCACCGTCCTGGCCGGCGGCGTCACTTTGATCGGGGCGCACTTGGTCGGACTCGCCGCGGCGCCGCTGCCCGACGCCGCCCGCGCCGTGCTCGGGAGCGCGTGCTATAATGGCGTCATCGCCGTGCCTATCTTCCACGGACTGCGCCGGCTCGATGTCGCAGTTGTCCGGCTCTACGAGCGGTCTCACCCCGCCTAACCATGGACCGGGACGTCTTCGAACGCCGCCTCACCACGCTGGCCGTGCTGGCCGCCGTGATGCTCGTCGTCTTGGTGATCCGGCTGTGGCAGGTCCAGATCGTCCAGGGCGATTACTACCTCAAACTCTCCGAAGAGAACCGGCTCCGCGTCACGCCCGTGCTGGCGCCGCGCGGCGTGCTCGTCGACCGTCGCGGCCGTACCCTCGTTGCGAACCGGCCCGCCTTCACCGTGGCGCTGCTGCCGCTGGAGCTGCGCCACCCGCGGGCCGAGGCGCAGGCCGTCGGCAAGCTCCTCGCGATGGATCCGGCGGAGATCCTCTCACGGCTTGCGGCCGGCCGCGACCGGCCGTTTGAGCCCGTCCGCCTCCGGCGCGATGTGCCGAAAGAGATCATCGCCGCGATCGAGGAGAGCCAGCTCGATCTGCCCGGCGTGCTGGTCGAGGTCGAGCCGCTCCGGCAGTACGTCTACCGTACGCTCGGCGCCCAGATCTTCGGCTACGTCGGCGAGATCAACGAGGACGAATTGAAGCGCCTCCGGCCCGCCGGCTACGAGTTGGGCGACCTGATCGGCAAAGAGGGCATCGAGGAGACCTACGACGCGTACATCCGGGGCCGGAACGGCCAGATCCAGGCGGAGGTCGACGCCCAGGGCCGGATGGTGCGCACGCTCGGGACGGTGCCCGCCGTGCCCGGCAATGAAGTCGTGCTCGGCTTGGACCTGGCCATGCAGCAGGTCGCGGAGGCGGGGCTCGGCGACCGGCCCGGCGTCGTGGTCGCTATGGATCCCCGCGACGGGACGATCCTGACCATGGTCAGCCACCCCGCGTTCGATCCCAACGTGTTCTCCGGCGGGATCAAGACGGGGGTCTGGAACGGCCTCATCAAAGACCCCGCGCGGCCGCTGCTCGATCGCGTGATCCAGGGCGCGTACCCGCCGGGCTCGGTCTTTAAGGTCGTCACCGCCTCGACCGCGCTGCAACTGGGTCTCGTGACCCCCGACACCGGCTTTTACTCCCCGGGTTACTACAACCTGGGCAACTGGACGTTCCACGCGTGGAAGGCGCTCGGCCACGTCAACTTCATCGACGCGATCGCGCAGTCGTGCGACGAGTGCTTCTACGACCTGGCGCGGCGCGCCGGGCCGAACGAGGTGGCCAAGTACGCGCGGACGTACGGTCTCGGCGAGCGGACCGGCGTCGACCTGCCGAACGAGGGCAGCGGCGTCGTGCCGGATCCCGCGTGGAAGAAGCGCGTTTGGAAGCAGGATTGGTACGGCGGTGACACGCTCAACATGGGGATCGGCCAGGGGTTCGTGCTCACGACCCCGCTGCAGATCGCGCGCATGATGGCCGCGGTCGCGAACGGCGGGACGCTGGTGACGCCGCACCTCGTGACGGAGATCCGCAGCCTCGACGGCCGCGTCGTGGCGCGGATCGCGCCGCCGCCCGGCGGCCATATCCAGGTGACCCCGCAGACGCTCGACGTCCTGCGCACGGGTCTCGCCGCGGTCGTCAGCCGCGGGACCGGGACCGCGTTGCAGATGCCGGGCTTCACCGCGGCCGGCAAGACCGGGACCGCCGAGGCCTCGCACGGCAAGCCGTACGCGTGGTTTGCGGCCTATGCGCCGGTGGACGCGCCGCGGCTCGTGGTGGTGGCGATGGTGGAGAACGCGGGCTTCGGCGCCGAGAACGCGCTGCCGGTGGTTAAGCAGGTGTTTCAGGCATGGCTGGCCGAGCAGAACGGCGCGGCTCCGGCGACGCCGGCAGCCGCGGCGCCGCCGCAGACGGGTGGTCCACGGACCGCCCCCGGTTCGCGCGCCGCCGCGCCTGTGCCCGCCGGTCCGGCGCCTCTGCCCGTTGCGCCGTCCGGCGGGTCGCCCTCCGCACCGGCTCCGAAGCCGGCGCAGGTGCCGGCCGCGGGGCCTGAGCCGGCGGCCCCGCCCGGCCTGCGGGAGAGCGGCCGCCAGTGAGCATCGGACTCGACCGGCGCGTCGTTCGCAACATCGATCCGTTTCTCGCGACCTCGACCCTGCTGCTCTGCCTGTTCGGGCTCGTGATGGTTTACAGCACGACGCACTACGGGCTGCACCCGCTGGTCTTCGTGCGCAGCCAGGTGCTGCACTTCGTCGTCGGCGCGGTGATCGCCGGCGCCATCCTCGCCGTCGACTACCGCTCCTTCGCGTCCGGGGCGCGCGCGCTCTACATCGTCAACCTGATCCTCCTGGCCGCGGTGCTGGTGGCCGGCCGGTCGAGCCTCGGCGCGCAGCGCTGGATTCCGCTCGGCCCGCTCGGACAGTTCCAGCCGTCGGAGTTCGCGAAGCTGGCGATCGTGGTCACGCTCGCCCGGCATCTCTCGGACCGGCCGGGACCGTACACGTCGGTTCGCGACCTGCTGCCGTTTCTCGCGCACATCTCGATCCCAATGATCCTGATCTTTCGCCAGCCGGACCTCGGCACGGCGCTGGTCTACGGCGCGATCTTCGCCGGTATGCTGTACGCCGGCGGCGCGCGGCGGCGCGACCTCGCGCTCCTCGGCGTCGCCGGGGCCGCGGTGACCCCGCTGCTCTGGCACATCCTGAAGGCCTACCAGCGCCGGCGGCTGCTCTCGTTCCTCGACCCGTCGCTCGATCCCCTGGGCTCCGGGTACGGCATCATCCAGTCGAAGATCGCCGTCGGCAGCGGGATGCTGTGGGGCAAAGGGCTTTTCGCCGGGACCCAAAACGTGCTGCAGTTCGTCCCCGAGCACCACACCGACTTCATCTTCTCGGTCGTCGGCGAGGAGCTCGGGTTCGTCGGATGCGTCGTGCTGCTGGCGCTGTTCTACCTGTGGCTGGTGCGCGGCGTGCGCGCGGCCACGGTCGCGCGTGACCGGTTCGGCGCGCTCGTCGCGGTGGGGATCGTCTCGATGGTCGCCTTCCACGTCTTCGTGAACGTGGGGATGACCGTCGGGATCATGCCCATCACCGGCATCCCCCTGCCGTTCATCAGCTACGGGGGCAGCGCCCTCATGACGATGATCTGGGCGGCGGCGCTGTTACTGAACGTGGGGATGCGGCGGCAGAAGATTCTCTTCTAAGCACTGGAGTGGGCATGGGCAAAGAGATCATCGCCAACATCGAGCCGTTCGAAGTCCGCGTGGCCGTCATCGAGAACGGCGTCGTCGTGGGCCTCCTCATCGAACGCGGCGAGCCGCTCGCCGGCAACATCTATAAAGGCCGGGTCGCGAGCGTGCTGCCGGGCATGGAGGCCGCGTTCGTCGATGTCGGGCTCGACCGCAACGCGTTCTTACATCTGTCGGACATCCGCACCCGCGGGGTCACCGCGTTCGGCGCCACCGAGGAGATCGAGGATCAGATCGGGCGGGGGGCCGCGATCGCGGAGCGGGTGCGCGTCGGTCAGGAAATCCTGGTCCAGGTCACCAAGGAGCCGCGCGGCAGCAAAGGCGCGCGGGCGACGACGTACGTGGCGCTGCCCGGCCACTACCTGGTGCTGACCCCCACCGTCCCCGGGATCGGCGTCAGCCGCAAGATCGACGACGAGCAGGAGCGGCGGCGGCTGCGCGCGATCGCGGATCGCCTCAGGCCGGAGGGCATGGGACTCATCGTCCGCACGGCGGCGGAGGGAGTGGCGGAGCGCGAGCTGGCGGACGACGTCCGCTTCCTGCTCCAGTTATGGAACAGCGTCGCCGCGCGCGCGCGCGACGCCCGCGCGCCGGCCCTGCTCTATCAGGATCTCGGGCTGATCCGCCGGGTCGTGCGGGATCTGTTCACCGGCGAGGTCGAGCGCTTTGTCCTCGATTCGCCCGACGAATGGCGGCGGGTCCGCGAGCTGATCGGCGCCTTCGCGCCCGAGCTCGCCGGCCGCGTCCAGCTGCACGACGGTCCCGCGCCGATCTTCGAGGCCCACCACGTCGAGCGCGAGATCGAGCGGGCGCTGCATCGCAAAGTGTGGCTGAAGAGCGGCGGCTACCTCGTCTTCGACCGGACCGAGGCCGCGACGGTCATCGACGTGAACACCGGCAAGTACGTCGGCAAGACCGACCTCGCCAGCACGATCCTCAAGACGAACATCGAGGCGGCGCGGGAGATCGCGCGGCAGATCCGCCTGCGCGACGTCGGGGGGATCATCCTCATCGATTTCATCGACATGGAGTCGCTGCCGCACCGCCGCGCCGTGCTGGACGCCCTCGGCGAGGCGGTCCGCGCCGACCGCACCAAGATCCACATCATCGATCTCACCGGCCTCGGACTCGTCGAAATGACGCGCAAGCGCGTCTACCAGGACCTCGAGGAACTGATGCGGATCCCGTGCCCGTACTGCGAAGGCCGGGGGCGGGTGCTGTCGCCGCGCAGCGTCGCCGTACGCGCCCGGCGGGAGCTGCGGCGGCTCGCGCAGACGGCGCGGGCGGCCTACGTGGTCGCCGAGGTGCACCCGGAAGTGGCGGCGCTGCTCGACGACGACGGCGCATGGCGGCAGGCGCTCGAGCAGGCGACCGGCAAGCGCGTGCTCGTGCTTCCGCGTCCGGGAATTCATCTCGACCGGGCGGTCGTGCGGCAGGCCGACACTCCGGAGGCCGCGCAGCGGCAGGCGGCGCAGGGGGATGGCGCCGGTGAATCGATCTGGCTCGACCCGGTGCGCGGCGAGCCGCTGCACGTGCCGGACGACGAGACGGTGGATGCGCGGATGCTGCGGCCGGTGGAGATGTACCGTCCCGGTGCTCTCGCGCGGCTGTGGAACTGGCTGCGCGGCCGGCGTGCGGACCCCACGCCGGCGCCCCCGCCGATCGAAGGGGCGCCGCTGCCGATGATATCCTCGAACGGACCGCTGCGCGTGAGGCGGCGCGGCCGGGGCGGCCGCCGCCGGCAGTCACGGCCGCCCGCAACCAGGTAAGACGCCTTCCGCGTTTGACGCCCTTCGGCGCCAATGATATGATTGCGTGGCGCCCATGAAAGACAGGATGGTGGAGTAGGTATGTACGCGGTTATCGACAGAGGCGGCAAACAGATGCGCGTCGAGGAAGGCCAGGTCCTGGAAGTGGACCGCCTCGCCGCGGAGAAGGGCGCAGAAGTCGTGCTCGGGCGCGTGCTGATGATCGTCGACGCCGACAACGTCCGGTGCGGCGCGCCGGTCGTCGACGGCGCCCAGGTGACGGCCAAGGTGCTGTCGCACGGGCGGGCGCGCAAGGTGACGGTCGGCAAGTTCCGGCCGAAGAAGCACTACCGGCGCCGGGTCGGGCACCGGCAGCCGCTCAGCCGCGTGCGGATCGAGCGGATCGAAGTGGGAGGGGCCGGCGGTGGCGCATAAGAAAGGCGGCAGCAGTTCTCGAAACGGACGTGACAGCAACGCGCAGCGGCTCGGGATCAAGCGGTTCGGGGGCGAGACGGTGCCGGCGGGCAGCGTGCTCGTGCGGCAGCGCGGGACCCGGTACCGTCCCGGGCAAAACGTCGGCATCGGCCGCGACGACACCCTGTTCGCCCTGGCGAGCGGCGTCGTTCGGTTCGAGCGGCGCGGCCGTGACGGGCGGCAGATCTCGGTTTACCCGGCCGGCGCGTAACAGCGAGGGGAGCGTGACGAGGCCCCGGGCGCGCAGCGCCCGGGGCCTCGTTGTTATCAGCGATGTTCATTGATCGTGCCACGATCCAGGTAAAGGCCGGCGCCGGCGGCAACGGCGTCGTCGCCTTCCGCCGGGAAAAGTATGTGCCGAAGGGCGGCCCGTCGGGTGGCGACGGGGGACGCGGGGGCGACGTCGTTGTGAAAGTCGATCCGAACCTCAATACGCTGTTGCCGTTCCGCTATCGCCGGCTCTTTCGGGCGACCCGAGGCGCGCACGGCGAAGGCTCTCGCCGAAATGGGCGGGCGGGGCGGGACGCGGTCGTTGCCGTGCCGCCCGGCACGATCGTCGTCGACGGCGCCACCGGGGCCGTGATCGCCGATCTCGTGCGGGCCGGCGATGAGCTCGTCGTGGCCCGCGGGGGGAAGGGGGGCCGCGGCAACGCCCACTTTGCGACCCCGACGCATCGCGCGCCGCGGCGGGCCGAAACCGGCGAGCCCGGCGAGGAGCGCGCGCTGCGCCTCGAACTTCGACTCCTTGCCGACGTGGGACTCGTGGGATTGCCGAACGCCGGGAAATCCTCGTTGCTCGCGCGCCTCTCCGCGGCCCGGCCGAAGATCGCGGACTATCCGTTTACGACGACGGAGCCGATGCTGGGCGTCGTGCCGCTTCCCGACACCGACGGCATCGTCATCGCGGACATTCCGGGCCTCATCGAGGGCGCCCACTTGGGCGCCGGGTTGGGACATGAGTTTCTCCGGCACATCGACCGCACGCGGATATTGGTGCACGTCGTCGATCTCGGCGCGCCGGACCCGGACGCGGCGGTGGCAACGGTCACGCGCGAACTGGAGCAGCACTCCCCGGCGCTGGCGGCCCGGCCCGTGGTCATGGTCGGCAACAAGATCGACCTGCCGGAGGCCCGGGCGCGCACCGAGGCCTTCGTGGCCGCCGAAACCGCGCGGGGCCGGCCGGCGTTGGCGGTCTCCGCGGCCACAGGCGAAGGCGTCCCAGCGCTGATCGCCGCGCTGGCGCGGCTGCTGCGGGCGTCGCCCCCTTCGGAGGCCGGTCTGCGGGGCGCGCACCCGCCGGAGGAGGAGGTCGGCGCGGGCGAGAATTTCGCCCCGGACGCCGCCTCGTCTCGCTCGACCGAGAGGGGGACGCACCGCGAAGCGGCGGCAGGAGGCCGCTCGGAAACGGGAGCGGCCGGAGGTCCTGCGCAAGACGGGGGAGGTGGCCGTGGGTAAGATCGGGATCATGGGCGGCACGTTTGATCCCGTGCATTACGGCCACCTGGTCACGGCGGACGAGGCCCGCTGGCGGTTCGGGCTCAGCGCCGTCATCTTCGTGCCCAACCGTCATCCGCCGCATAAAGATCCCCGCGACGTCTCCGCGCCCGAGCACCGCTACCTCATGACCTTCCTCGCGACCGTGACGAATCCACGGTTCGCGGTGTCCCGCCTCGAGATCGAGCGGCCGGGGCCGTCGTACACGATCGACACGATCCATGAGCTGCGCCGGCAGTATCCGAACGACGACCTCTACTACATCACCGGGGCCGACGCGCTCGAGCAAATCTTGAGGGGAGAGTGGCGCGAGACCGCGCAGCTCCTCGGGCTGTGCCGGTTTATCGCCGCGAACCGGCCGGGCTACCGGCTCGATCAGGAGCTGTGGTCCTCGGTCACCGGGCCGCTGCGGGCGCATCTCCACAACGTGCACACGCTCGAGATTCCGGCGATGGCGATCAGCAGCACGGACCTCCGCGCCCGCGTCCGGGACGGACGGCCGATCCGCTACCTTGTCCCCGAGGCCGTCGAAGGCTACATCGTCAAGCACCAGTTGTACGCGAACGCGGCACCGCCCGCCGGCGAAACGCCGGGCGCGCGCGCCTCCGGCCGGACCACCGCGCGGGCGACCGAAGGATCCGACGCGGAGCGGGGCGGGGACGCCTAGTGGATTCACGCCGCAAGGCGCTCCTTGCAGCCGATGCCGCGGAGTCCAAGCTTGCCGGCAACGTGATCGTGCTCGACCTCCAGGAACACACGCCGGTCACCGATTTCTTCGTGATTGCCAGCGGCACCACGCGGGTCCAGATTCGGGCGATCATCGACGCGATCGAGGAGGCCTTGAAGGAGGCCGGCGCGCCGCGGCCGCGCGCCGAGGGCCGGGACGACGGCCGCTGGGTGCTGCTCGATTTCGGCGACGTGGTGGTGCACGTGATGAACCCGCGGGAGCGCGAGTACTACAACCTCGAGCGCCTGTGGGGCGATACGCCCATCCTCGAGCGGTAGATGCTGCTGACGCTGCGCCCGGCCGAGAGCGGGGACGCGGAGCACCTGCTGCGTCTCTACGAGGGCGTCTACCACGGCGGCTACTCGGCATGCTTCGGCCGGTACGGTACCCTCGGGCCGAAGGACGTCTGGTGGATTCAGTCCGAGAAAGACGTGGTCGTGATCGAATTGAACAAGGAGCCGGCCGGCCTGCTCGTCTTCGGCCGCGACAAGAACCGGCTGCTCGCCGAGGAAGTGCTGCTGGTGCCGGACGCGCTGCGGCATACCCCGACGGCGCAGGCGCTGCGTACGGTGGTCGACCGGGTTGATGCGGAGCTGACCCGGCGGTTCCAGGAGGCCCGGCAGGACCACCTTCGCCTCCGCACGATGGAGCGCAATCCGCTCGGCATGCTCCTTGTCATGTCCGGACGTTTCACCGTCGCCGACGCGCTCGTCATCTCGAGTCTCGATCTGCCGTCCGCGGCCGCCGGCGCCGAGCCGGCGCCGGACGCGGGCGTGGTGCCCGAGGGCTATGTTGTCCGGCGGGCGTTCGCCGGTCAAGACGAAGAAGCCGTCGCCCAACTGGACAAGGAGTGCCTCGGCGGCCGCGCGGAGCGCCACGAGCTTGCCCATCATCTGGCCGGCCGGGACGCGCGCACGTTTCTCGCGACCCGCGACGGCTACCCCGTCGGGTTTGTGATGGCCGCCGCGCGCGATGGGGTGGGGGAGTGGCGGCTCGGCGTACGCGAGACGCATCGCCGCCGCGGACTCGGCACGGCGCTGGCCCGCACTGCCCTCGCCGCCCTCGGTGCCCGCGGTGTGCACATGGTCGTCGGCACGCACTGGGCCGGCGACGCGGTCGCGGAAGCGTTCGGGTCCGCGCTCGACTTCACGACCGAGCGCGTCTATCTCTACGCGGAACGGCCGCTTTGAGGGTGATCTCGGTGAGCCCCGGTGGCGCGTCCGGGGCGTAGACCGTCTCTAAGTCCTCCGGTATAATACGCATTGTCCCGTACGTGACGCGTGGGGCTGTAGCTCAGCGGGAGAGCGCCTCTTTGGCGTAGAGGAGGTCGAGGGTTCAATTCCCTCCAGCTCCACCAGTAATTACTAGGCTTGGCGCGTTGCGGTTGCTCCGTTCAAAACCCCAGTTTGTATTAGAAGAGTATTAGAGATCTCCGCAGCCAGCTCTTGGCTACGCACGTCCGCGTGAACATAGCGGTCCTGTGTAAATGAGGCCCGGCTGTGACCAAGGCGGTCGGCTATGTGCCGGGCATCGACCCGCTGCGCGTTGAGCCAGGTGGCTTGCAGATGTCTCAGGTCGTGGAGTCGAAACCGCGGGCACTTCTCGGCCAGCCGTTCGAGCCGAGGAAAATGGTCCCGGTTACGCAGATTGGACGGGTTGAGCGGCCGGCCGGTTGGGCCTACGAACAAGAGGCCGCTGTCCCTGTACTGCTCTCCGAGCCGGAGCCGCTGCTCCTTCTTCCACACAAGCGCTGCCCGCATCGCCTCGACAGCCTTGCCCGGCAACAGTACCGTCCGTTGCCCGCGCTTTGTCTTTGGCTTCCCGTAAGCCGGGTTGCGACCCGCGCGGCGTAGCGTCCGCTCGATGTTGATACACTGGCCATCAAACGCCTCTTCGGACAGTCCAAGTAACTCCCGCAGCCTCGCGCCCGTTCCAGCCGCGGTGACGTACAGCGCGTATTCGGCTGGGGTAGTCGTGGCTCGCGCGTCCTCCAGGTAGACTTGGAGCTGCTGGACAGTCGGCAACGTGGGCTCGTACTCGTCGGCGCTCGGGGGCGTCGTGCTTGCACAAGGGTTCTTCAGAATGCGGCCAGCTTTGACTGCCTGCTCCAGCGCCGTATGAAGCAGTTGGGCCACGCGCTTCACCGTTGATCGGCTCGTGCCGCCATCGAGCAGGAAGGTGTAGAGGCCGTCGATAGCCGGCGCTCCGAGGCGGGAGAGTGGCACGTGGCCGAGCCGCGGAGCGATGTAGCAGCGGATCAGCATCTCCTCCAGCTCTTGCGTCTTAGGCCGAATCAAGCCCCTCGCGACCCGCTCTCGCGTCCACGACTGCAAGTAGTCTTGGGTGCGGAGGTGCGCCGAAGCGTTCGGACCCGCCCCGGCCCCAAACAACGGATGGTGCTGTAACTGCCGTGCGAACTGGTCCGCCTCGCGTCGACTGGCAAAACCCGAGTACCATTTGTACCGTCGTCTTCCCGTCGCAGGATCTCGGCCGGCGTAACAGGCCACGTAGAACTTCCTATTTCGCTGAACGATGCAAGTACCGGACAAGCTCCACCCCCTTGGTTGCAGTTCTTGAGGGGGCAGGGTTCGCACGGAAGCGAGCTTTCTCCTAGACATGGCCGGCGGCTCCGGCCAAGCGTGGGAAGTAGACCTGATCGAGACCGGTTACGGAAGGGGGAAAGTCGGTGGGAGCGGGCGCGCGGGTGACGGTCTGGGTGAACATGAGATTCCAGTCCATTCTACCGGACCCGGTGATGCTGCGAGCGAAAGCCCGTTCGCAAGCCAGGGGTCAGCCTCTTGCGACGAGGGACGCGTTCTCCAGTGAAAGGAGTTCAGACGTTAAAATGGAAGGTCCGGCTGAAACCAGCGGTCCGAGGACGCCGCTCGAAATAAGGAGGGGAAAGCGCGATGGCGGCCGGAGGGGAACGGGCAGCGGGATCGGCGGGCGTGCAGGGCGAGTTGTGGGGCGGCCGGGCAAAGGATTGGGCCGAAGTGCAGGAGCCCGTCCACCGGCCTATGTACGAGGCGGTGCTCGCCAGTGTTGAGGTGGGGCTAGGGACGCGGTTGCTCGACGTTGGGTGCGGCTCCGGAGTGTTCTGCGGACTTGCAGCCGCACGCGGGGCTTCGATTACGGGTGTTGACGCGGCACCGGCGCTGATCGGGATCGCAAAGGAACGTGTCCCGCAGGGTGACTTCCGTGTCGGGGAGATGGAGGCCCTGCCCTACGACGACAGGGAGTTCGATGTCGTGACCGGGTTCAACTCATTTCAATTCGCCGCGACCCCGGCCAACGCGCTTAGGGAAGCACGTCGGGTCGCGCGCCCCAACGCACCAATCGTCGTCACCACATGGGGGAAGCCGGAGCGCTGCGAGACTGCGCGGTACCTGCAGGCCTTACGCACACTTCTGCCGCCCGCGCCTCCAGGGGCTCCGGGGCCGTTTGCCCTCTCCGTGGAGGGTGCACTCGAAACCTTGGTGGCCGAGGCCGGTCTGACGCCACGGGATGTCCGCGATGTGGCCTGCCCTTACGAGTACCCTGATTTGGAGACCGCTCTGCGAGGGCTGCTGTCCGCCGGTCCTGTAACCAAGGCGATCCAGACGTCAGGGGAAGCGCGCGTACGGGAGACGGTCGTGACCGCGCTCGCGCCGTTCAAGCGCGCGTCCGGTGGGTACCGGATGGAAAACGAGTTTCGCGTGCTGATCGCGACCGCGTAAGAAGCCTTCGGGCCTTGTTAGCCCTGACAAAGGACAAGCCGAGGTACGTAAAGGCTCGAACATTGTACCCGTGACCCTATTGCGGTGCCGAGACTCATCCAACGCTCCTGTTCGGCAGGAGGGCTCTACCGAACATCCGGAACCGCAACGATGTGACCGACGTTGAGCGCCTCCACGACATCGAGCAGAAATTGCGCTGCTGGGGCTACCTGTCGCATTACCCGGATGCGGAGTGTGACGTGGCTTGGCTGCTTGAGCGGTTGGCAGAGCAGACCGAGCGCGTCGCCGAATTAGAGGCGCGGCTGCGGTGGAACTAGTGGTCGTTCGCGCTGCCACGACAGGCCGTATGTGATTATCCGCCCGGCCGTGGCTTGCCGCTGATCCCCTTTTGCGCGAATGAGGTTTGTCTTTGGCGACTCGTCCGCCCTGTGCATCAGCCACCTTTGATAAATCTCGCAGGCAGGGAATTCCTCGTGACGACGCCGAACCCGGAGCGCAACGTCTGTCATGAACTTTGTTTCAATTGTTTGTGACTTCGTAGCAACGTCCCATACGTGCCGTCATTCGCAGCCGCTCCAGAACACGACCGGTCCGAATAGAGTCCGAGGGGGGGAGTCTATGGGCTTGATACGTGCTCTGGTTCAGCACGGCTCTGCTCAGGTTTCAGCGAAACTCGGTCGGTGTCCTAAGTGCATGGGTCTTTCTCTTAGCGGCGCGATTATCGGCTGGATTGTGCTGGCTGCTGTCCTCTACTTCTGGCCGCAGTTTCCGTTCGCGAATCTCCTAACCGTATGGCCGTTGAGCTTTACGGCACTATGGGTCCTCCACATCACAATCTTCGGCGGCAGGGCAGTGGCGTGTGCGCGGCGCGAGACATCAGGTGTAGCAACGACAGAGCCTGCGGCAATCTCGTTGATTAGTAGGCGGCGGATGGTGGGAGTCTTCGCCAGGAGCGTTTGTCTCGGAGTTCTGGTCTCCGCCGCCGTGTCAGCTAACGCCTTCGCCGCCCCATCCAAACCCTTTTGCACCTGCACCGTCCACAAGCCTTTCTGTGGTGGTTGTACGCCCTGTCCCGGCTCCAGCTGCCATCCCGGAGACTGTACGCCGGTTAGCACATTTGACGGGAGGTGCTTCTAAAACAGCAGGTGCGATTGAAGCCGTGCTAGCATCTGGCGTGTCCGCGCAAGGGTTATTCAGGAACGCACGGGGACGGGAGCGGGTCAGGGATTCTGACTCGCTCTCGCTATTTTTCTGGGATCGCTGGGACCTTTGAGTTGTCGCCGATATTGTTGCCCTCGCTCGGAGTTTGCTGCGGTGCCGCCTTCGTTCGGGAGGAGTCTCCCACCGAACATCCGGAACCGCAAACGGAGTGGCTCCGCCCCGGACCCAAAACCCGATCCAATACTGGCAACTCCGCTCGTGTCTGACTATCGAGCAGGCCGCGCAACGGGTCGCGATTTCGCTGGACCGCTACCGCGCTATCGTCGTGTTCGGGAAAGACTGTTTCACGGAGGAAGAGATTCGGAGAGTCCTTGTCGTCACGGGCATCGCTGAGGATAGACTCCGGGCGTGGGAGCAGCGGCCCCGAGGCGATACGCGAAACCCACTAGCGCGGTAGACCATATGATAATCGGATTGCGGGCGGGGGGCAATTCAATAAGCTACCTTGTTGGCGATGAGGGGGAACGCCGGAGCCGCCGTGAACTGTGCTTCCGATGTTGAAAGAAGATCAAGCTGCGGAACTTCTCAGGCAATGCGAGGGCTTGCTCGGCAGGCGACTCGGGGACACCCGGGACCGCTTGGGCCTTGCGGAACATCGGGCCGGGGCGATTTGGGAATTGATTGTCATGGACTCGGCCGGACAGATTGGAAGAGTAAGTTACCAGCCACAAACTGGTAGCAGTCGTCCAGACATAAAATTGCAGATTTCGGCTGATCGCACTATCTGGCTCGAGGCGACGTTTCTTCACCCTCGGTTTTGGAAAGAGGAGCTAAAACGCGAGGCATCTACGGAATTGATCGTACAAGAGCTCAGACGACGAAACATTCCTCCTGGGAAAGTCCATTTTCGCTTCGCGACAGCTGTCCGCAGCGACGCAGGCCCCAAGGTGGAGTTGCCCGAGTTGAGGGAACGCGACTTGATTCTTCGCGAGCCAGGACTATCTTCGTTTCTCGACGCGATCGAGAAACAGCCGTCTGAAGACCGCAGCTATAAGACGCCGCATTACTCGCTCTCTCTAGTTTACACTGCGAATGCTGACAGCCGCTTCATAGGCAGCAGCGCGCCGAGGCTCGATGCCCCTCAGACGGTACTAGAACACGGGCTGCACCGAGCGCTCGTAGAAAAGGCCGATCAGCACAGCGCCACTAATCTTCCGCTAGTCATTTGTGTGGGAAGCGATGCGAGCCCTGTTCTTACCTCCTTTCCCGGACCAAACCAGCCGGAGAATCGAAGAGTAGTCGAGGAATTCTTCCGCTATGCACCCTGGGTATCGGCCGTCGTTGTCGTCGCGATAAAATCACAAAAGCCCGCCGAGGGGGAGATTTTCCGCAATTCGAATACACGCTTCCCTCTTAGGGAAAATGAGTTCGACGCTCTACTCAGGTTGGATTTCAATCGGTGGGCATACACTTTTCCGCTGACGCCTCGGGATGCTCCCGTCGGTCCGGAGTGGATTCGTCGCGTCTGGGGTAATCCAATTTTGCGCCCATCGGGGGTTCCGCTATGGAGGTGGCAATACCAAGTAACATTTTGGTAGAGCTACTTGCGGGTAGAATGACGCCTCAGGAGGGATTGGGGCTCATCGCCAAGCCGATGCTGGACCGGTGGGGTATAGTTGACTGTCGGTTCGAAGCTGGCGATATTCAAGCCGGGAGAGCCGCGATGGTAGTCCTCACACTCGCTCCGATTCAGCCGGTTTATGGGTTGAAAGAGCCCACGGAAAAGAGCTAGTCCGAAGAGGGGAGCCCCGATCCTCCGAGGCTCCCCGCGATTGTATTAGCAAGGTATTGACGGCTCCTCGCCAGCCCGCGCAATCTAAGCCTTAACGATTGCAGCGCCTCTTTGGCGTAGAGGAGGTCGAGGGTTCAATTCCCTCCAGCTCCACCATATTTTAACTAGGGCTAGCGCGTGTTCGCCTCGCCGTTCAAAACCTTCGGTTGCATTAGCAATTCATTAGCAATCGCCGCCGCCTGCTCTTGCCCTCGCGGGTCAGCGTGAATATAGCGATCCATTGTGAATGACGCCTGACTGTGGCCGAGCCGGTCGGCAATATGGCGGGCGTCGATCCGCTGGGCTTTGAGGTAGGACCTCGCAAGTGCCGCAGGCCATGCAGTCGGAAGCGCGCCATTTTCAGACGTTCGAGCCGAGGGAAGTGGTCGCGGTTACGAAGGTTGCTTGGGTTGAACGGTCGGCTAAATTCGCCCACGAACAGCAGTCCGCTGTCCCGGTGCTTCGGCCCGAGTTTGAGATGATGACAAGGGACGCGTGGATTGTCTGGGGATCATCGCCGCACCCGCAGGTGAACTCGGACCAGCGCGTGGGCTTGTGTCAGTTCCGGCTCGGTAAATGAAAACACTTGAGAGGTGCCCCTAATGAGGCACTGGGCTCGTTGGCTAAGCCTGAAACGACCCATAACTCGGTGTGGGGGCTTCGGGGCCGGTTCTTGTTCGGCTTGGTACCTCTCAAGACCGCGTGTCGCGAGCCGTGCTTGAGGCGCTGCCGATACTCGACGTCGACGATGAGTGCCGGCCGGATCGATCCACTGTGGCCACGTGTCCGGTAGGCGACGGCAATCATCGCGGAACGTCGGCACGCTGCGGAACGGGCGCGTCTCCGGGACGCGGGCCTGCCGTCGAGAAAACGGGTGTGGTGATCCGAGCGGCTATACGGCCACGAGTTCCGACGACTTCAACTTCGGCCGCCCCGTGGCAAATGCCGTAGCCGTAGCGACGGTTGCCTCGCGCCTCCATGCCAGGTAAGCGGCCGCGGCATCCTCTCCGACTGCGCCCGCGGTGAGCAGCCACCGGACGGTTGCGTTCGCATCCGCTGCGTCGCAGGCGGTGAGAAGCGTGCTCACCATGTCCCATGTCCGCCCGGACGGCCAGGGGCAGCCCTGGGCGCTTGGTTCGGCGGGCTCGCTGTGCAGGAAACTCGGCTGGGCACGGATGAACGCGGCTACGCCCGCCCGGGTCGCGGAAAGACTGCGCTGCCAGCCTTCCGGGAGCGTCGGCAGGGTGAAACGCCAACCGGACAAGTATCCCTCGGACCAACTGTCGGCGTCGGGCGCCCAGGTGATGTGGACCATGCGGTTCGCAAGCGGCGCAGTGAGCAGCTGCATGCTTGCTGCCGTTTCAAGAGGGTTCAGGGCCGCGGCGCAGCGGACACCCAGCGGCAGTTGAAAATCTCCGACGCGCCGCTGCTGCACGATTTGGAGCAGAGCGTTCTGGACGGCCGGCGGAGCGTAGGCGATATCATCGAAAAAGACGAGTCCGTCACCGCCCTGCTTCACTGCTTGCGCGGCGAGCGCGACGGCCCATTGCAGGGATGCGCGCATCGTGCGGGTATCCAAGGAGCCGCTGGACGACAGAAACGGCAGTCCGGCAAAATCCGTCGCGTCATGGATCGTCGCGGTCATCGTGTGGATGGGCCACGCGAGGGCATCTGCGATCGAGAGAACCAGCGATGTTTTCCCGGTCCCGGGGGCACCGCGCAGCGCCAGCGGCACGTTGGCCAAGATGGCGAGCCCGATCGCCGCCACGGTGTCTTCCGTTGAAGAGTTGACGATCGATTCGCCGCTCGCCCGTGAAACCGGAGTAACCGGTATTTGGTTCATGATCCTTCTCCTCTCATCGCGGAACTGCGCTTTCATAGTAAAGAGGTTGGGTATCGGGTGCGAGAGGATTGGCACCTCACGCGGTGGAGGTGCTAGAACTCTGTTCTGTGCAACATTGATCGAACTTTCGGTCAGTCTCTTCTCAAGACACTGAGCAGCGGCAGAATGTTCTGTGCGCCCCATGGTCCTGACGCTTCCGCGTTCCGACCGTGCGACGTCGCAGCATTCGTCGTGGGCGGCACGAGTATCGGCGCGCCTCAATGGGCCGCGCTCATCGCGCTGGTAAACCAGGCCCGCTGCGTCGTTGCTGGGGTCCGGCGGTGTGAGCGGACCGCCGCTGTACGCGGCCGCGGGCGCATCGTACTCCATCAACTATCATGATATTGCGTCCGGAAGTAACGGCAACTGCGGCACGCTGTGCACGGCCGGCGCAGGGTACGATTTCATCACCGGGCTTGGAAGCCCGCAGGCCAACGCTCTCATCGTATACCTGAGTTCCCACTAAGCCGAGGGCGCCGTACCGGCGACTGCCCGCGGGATGCGCTCCGGCCGCGAGCGCGGGATAATACTGCGGCTTAAGCGTCCATTGGGTAGGCTGCCCAGTAGAGCCCCTACCGTCGCGTTTGCCTTGTCGGTTCACGGCGCGCGTAATAGATGAAAAACTGCGTAGATTCACGAACTACGCCGCCTACGGAATGGGTATTTTGGGAAGAAGTCTGACCATCCGCTGAACAGGTTGGCCCGGATGAGCGACAGCGTCATACGAGCGCGGAATCTAAGCGGCGGGAGCAGCGGCGCCCCGAACAGCGAGGCGACCGAGGCCGAAACCTTGGACGCCCTCGCGGCGCGCGTTCAGGCGCTGGAGCAGCAGCTCCGCACTACCGAGGAACGGTACCAGCAAATCTTCAACAACGCCCACGACATCGTCTACGTCCTTAACATGGAGGGCGCGTTCATGACCGTGAACGCGACGGCCCTCCGTCTCACGGGCTTCACGCTGGACGAGGTACGGGGCAAGCCGTACAGCACGGTCGTCGCGCCGGAATACCTCGAGGTGACGCGCGAGAACGTGCGCCGGAAACTGGCCGGGGCCGGGCCCACCACTTACGAGATCGAGCTCGTCGCGAAGGACGGGCACCGCATCCCGATCGAGGTGAGTTCGCAGCTGCTCATGGCCGACGGGCGTCCGGTCGGAATCCAGGGGATCGCCCGCGACATTACCGAGCGCAAACGGCACGAACTGGCGCTGCAGAACTCCGAGGCGCAGGCTCAGCGTCACGAAGCGCAGATCCGGCAGCAGCTGGAACGGCTCACCGCGCTCTACGGCGTGGCGGAGCAGCTGTCGCTGACCCTTGACCTGCAACATCTCGCGCACGACATCGTCCGCGCCTGCGTCGAGTCTTTTGGCGTCACGGTCGCGTGGCTGGGGCGGGCCGAGTCCCCGGGCGCGATCCATCTCCTGGCCCACTATCCGCAGGAGACCGATTTCCCGCGTCACATCGCGGCGAATTCCGACGAGTCCGGCCGGCCGCACAACGTGGCGATGCAGGCCCTGCGGACCGGTATCCCGGCGGTCCAGATGGACATCACCGAACAGCCCGTGGCGGCGCGGTGGCGCGCGACGCTGCAGGATCTCGCGGTCAGATCCGTCGGCGCGTTTCCGCTGATCAGCCGGGACCGGCCGGTCGGCGTGCTCAGCCTGTACACGGCGCAGCCGGCGTTTTTCAGCCCGGAGCGCATCGAGTTCTTTCAGGCCTACACGCACCAGGTCGCCGCGGCGCTCGAGAACGCGCGGCTCTACGACGAGGCCGAGCGCCGGCTGCGCCAGCTTCAGGCGCTGCGGGACATCGACGCCGCGATCAGCGGCAGCCTCGACGTGCGGGTCACGTTCAACGTCTTCCTCGGGCACGTGATATCGCTGCTGCGGGCGGATGCCGCGGCCGTGCTGCTCTTCAACCCGCACCTGCAGGCGCTCGAGTACTGCGCCGGCCGCGGGTTTCGGACCGCGGCCGTGCAGCACGGGCAGCTGCGCCTCGGCGAGGGGCACGCCGGACGCGCCGCGCTGGAGCGCCGCATGGTGACGGTGACGAACCTGGACTCGGATCCCGGGGACGCCTCACGGTCGCGCCTCTTGGCCGCCGAGAAGTTCTCGGGCTATGTTGCCGTTCCGCTCATGGCCAAGGGTCACGTGAAGGGCGTGCTCGAGATCTTCCAGCGGACGCCGCTCGGCGAGGGACACGACTGGCAGGAGCTGCTGACGGCGCTGGCCGGACAAGCGGCGATCGCCGCGGACAACGCGACATTGTTCGATGACCTGCAGCGCTCGAACATCGATCTCGCGCTCGCCTACGATACCACGCTGGACGGCTGGTCCCGCGCCCTCGACCTGCGGGACCGGGAGACGGAAGGTCACACCCGGCGGGTGGCGGAGATGACGCTGCGGCTCGCGCGCGCGCTCGGCGTGCCCGATCCGGAGCTCATCCACCTGCGCCGCGGCGCGCTGCTGCACGATATCGGGAAGATGGCGATTCCGGACAGCGTGCTGCTCAAACCGGGTCCGCTGACCGAGGAGGAGTGGGGGATCGTGCGGCAGCACCCGCTGACCGCCTACGAACTGCTCTCCTCCATCGCGTTCCTGCGTCCGGCGCTCGACATCCCGCACTGCCATCACGAGCGGTGGGACGGGACCGGGTACCCGCGGGGCCTGCGGGGCGCGCAAATCCCCTTCGCGGCACGCATCTTTTCCGTCGCGGACGCGTTCGACGCCATGCGGTCCGACCGCCCGTACCGGCCGGCGATGAGCGACGACGAAGCCCGCAGTCGGATCGCCGAACAATCCGGCAAGCAGTTCGATCCTCAGGTGGTGGAGGCGTTCCTCCGCCTCGCCTAGCTACTTCGGCGTTAGATCCGCGGCCTCCACGATCCGGGTGAAGGGAATCTTGGCCGTCTCGTTGACCTCGCGGACGAGCGCGGCGTTCGGCGCTTCGAACAGGCACATGCAGTGCGCCTCGCCCGGAACAAACGTGCTCCGGATGTACCGGACCGGCTTCCCCTCCGCGGTAAACTTCTTGCTGGTCTCGATTGCCGCTTTCTGAGCCGCGGCGAGCTGCTCCATCGTGACGCCGGGCAGGTCCCGGTCCACCATGTACGTGCCCAATGTCGTCCTCCTCTCGCGGCCGGCCCCTTGACCGGCCGCCGTGTAAATGACGCCCGGCGGCTTCGCGGCCGGGCACCGTGTCATTTAGTGCCTGTCGGCCAATTCCGGACCTCCTGCTCTATCCGGCATCGTCAGCGTCAAGGCTTCCTCGACCGCCCTCTCCGCGTCCATACGCCGGCCGGCCGACCACGCGCTGTCGAACGCTTCCCGGCCGAGGCGGGCGAGCGCGATCTCGGCGGCGCGTTCGCAATCCGCCCGGTGCGCCGGCGGCAGTTGCGCGCCCATCGAGCCCCGCAGCGCTTCGCCGGCCCCGAGCAGCCGCACCGCCCGCTGGGGCGAGTCGCCGACCGCGGCCGCCGCGAGGTCCTCGAGACATTCGGCGATGCCGACCTTGTCTCCCAGGCGTTTCCGGAGACTCAGACCTTCCTGGAGGAGGGCCGCCGCCTGAACGTGCGCGCCGCGCAGCCGCGCGGCGACCCCGAGGCTGACGAGCGCGGTCGTCACACCCCACGTATCCTCGAGGGCCCGGAAGATGCCGAGACTTTCCTCGAGCAGGGCCTCCGCCAGGGCGGACCGGCCCTGATCGCGCGCGACCAGGCCGAGGACGTGCAGCGAGAACGCGACGCGCGAGGCGTCGCCGAGCCGGCGATTGAGATCTACACTTTCCTGTCCGGCGGCCTCGGCGCGGGCGTAGTCGCCCTGATCGCGGGCGACAAGCGCCAGAAAGTGCAGGGCGGCCGCGGTACCGGATGGATCGTTCGCGCTTCGGAACAATCCCAGGCTCTCTTCCAGCGCCTCGCGCGCACGACCGTAGTTGCCCTGGAACCGCGCGGCGTTGCCGACCGAGATGAGCGCGGTTGCGATGCCCCACGTCTCACCCAGCTCGCGGAACATCGCCAGGCTCTGCTCGGGGAGGGCGGCGGCGCGCGCGTAATGGCCTTGCGAGCGCGCCACCTGCTCGAGCAGCGAGGTTGCGGCGGCCATGCCGAGGGCGTTGCCGAGCGCGCGGGCGATGTTGAGGCTCTCCCGCCCGAACGCCTGCGCCTGATCGAACTCTCCCTGCCGCCAGGCGAGAAACCCGGCGCCGTAGAGCGCCCGCGCCCGCGCACGCGGATTGTCGGTCGGACCGGCGCCGATGGCCCGCGCGAGCCAGCTCCGGCCCTCCGTGAGATACCCTCGCGTGTGCCAGAACCACCACAGCGCGGCGACGAGTCGCACCGCCTCGCCGCCGGACGGTTCATCAAGCGAGAAGGCGATGGCCTCCCGTAGATTGTCGTGCTCCCGCTCGAGCCTTGCGATCCAGCGTTGCTGATCGGCGCCCTGGAGCTCGGCCTCGGATCGCTCGGCGAGCGCGAGGTACCAGTCGCGATGCCGCGCGCACGCGCGGGCCCGCTCGCCCTCTTCGAGAAGACGGTCCCGGCCGTACCAGCGAACAGTCTCCTGAAGCCGGAACCGCGGTTCGTTCTGCGGCCGCTCCGCGAGCAGCAGCGACTTGTTCACGAGCCGTCCGACGAGCGGACCGATCTCGTCCGCGGCGACGCCGTCTTCGGCGCAGACCGCCGTTGCCGCCTCGAGCGTGAAGCCGCCGGCGAATACCGATGCGCGCCGGAGCACCGCGCGCTCGCCGTCCGACAAGAGGTCGTGGCTCCAGTCCATCGCCGCCCGCAGCGTCTGGTGCCTCGGCAGGTCGGTGCGGCTCGCATCCGTCAGCAGCCGGAACCGGTCGTCGAGGCGGTCGGCGATCTGATCGACCGTGAGCGCGTTCAGCTGCGCGGCGGCCAGTTCGAGGGCCAGGGGTATGCCATCGAGCCGGCGGCATATCCTCGCCACGGCCGCGGCGTTCTCGGGGATGACGCGAAACGCCGGCGCGATCGCGGCGGCGCGCTCCGCGAACAGGCGCGCCGCCTCGCACGACATCAGGTCGTCCGGCAAGAGTGCCGCGTGCTCGTGCGGCAGGGACAACGAAGGCACGCGGAAGGTGATTTCTTCCGCGACGGCAAGCGGCTCGCGACTCGTGACGAGAATCCTTACAGACGGACACGCCCGCAGCAGCCCGGTCGTGAGATGCGCGGCGGCGGCTACCAGATGCTCACAACTGTCGAGGATCAGCAGCAGCCGCTTCGAGGCTGCGAACGCGACCAGGGAGTCGGCCGGGGTACGGCCCGGCTCCTCGGTGACCCCCAGGGCCGTCGCCACCGTCTGGACGACGAGGCTCGGGTCGGACAGCGGTGCGAGCTCGACGAACCATGCGCCGTCCGGGAACGTGTCACGCAGGCCGCCGGCGACCTGCAGGGCGAGCCGCGTCTTGCCTCCTCCGCCGACGCCCGTCAGCGTAAGAAGCCGCGTCGTGCCGAGGAGACGGGTCACCTCGGCGCTCTCGTGTTCGCGGCCGATGAAGCTGGTGGTTTGGGACGGCAGGTTGCTCATCGTCTGATTCCGATCAAATGTTACCCTACGTTCACGCGGTTCTTGCCGCGGGTTGGTTGCGGGACCGGTTTTGTGGCACTGTCCCGACGGGGGCACGATCGTTGAATGCGACGCAAACGGAGGGCCGCACCCGTTGGGCTGCGGCCCTCCGCGATCAATCAGTATCCCGGCGGCACCGCGTGCGCCGCCTCATTTCGGCCCGCTAGTTTTCGGGAGTGTTGCACCCCTGGTTCGATCGAGGGTCACACTGCTGCTGCTTCTGGTACCCGGGCGCGCCGCCGCTATTACCCCGTTGTGGCTGTGCTTGCTGCTGCTGCGGCTGCGCCGGCTGCTGCGGTTGCGGCCGCTGATAGGTCGGCTGCGCTTGCTGCGGCTGCGGCCGCTGGTACGTCGGCTGCGCTTGCTGCGGTTGCGGCCGCTGGTACGTCGGCTGCGCCTGCTGCGGCTGGGGCCGCTGGTAGGTGGGCTGGGCCTGCGGCTGCCACTGTTGCTGCGGCCGCTGATAGGTCGGCTGCGCCTGCTGCGGCTGGGGTCGCTGGTAGGTGGGCTGGGCCTGCGGCTGCCACTGTTGCTGCGGGCGCTGATAGGTCGGCTGCGCCTGCGGCCGCTGGTACGTCGGCTGGAACTGCTGCGGCTGGGGCCGCTGGTACGTCGGCTGGACCTGCTGCGGCTGCGGCCGCTGGTAGGTGGGCTGGGCCTGCGGCTGCCACTGTTGCTGCGGCCGCTGATAGGTCGGCTGCGCCTGCTGCGGCTGGGGCCGCTGGTAGGTGGGCTGGGCCTGCGGCTGCCACTGTTGCTGCGGCCGCTGATAGGTCGGCTGGACCTGCTGCGGCTGGGGCCGCTGGTAGGTGGGCTGGGCCTGCGGCTGCCACTGTTGCTGCGGCCGCTGATAAGTGGGCTGCGCCTGCGGCGCCGGCAGCGCGCGATGGGGTGCCGACCACGGACTCGGCCGCGACGTCACGGTCCGGGCGATCTGCTGCATCTGATACCTCGGCGCGTCCCAGTGCGGATCGCCGACCGCAACGGGAGCCTGCACGTACACGTTCACGTACGTTCCGCTGTAGCTCCGATAGGTCGGATGATAGTAGTACGAACGGTACGGCCCATAGTACGGATAGCGCCGGTACTGTCCATCGTAGTCACGCACGGCAAGGTACTGGTAGTTGTTGACCGTGATGATTCCGAGGACCGCTCCCAAGAGCGGCTCTGCCGCCAAGATGAGCGGGGCGGACGCCGGATAGTAGCCCCCGTACGGCCGATACCGCGCGCTGTAGTAGTGGTGGTAATAGGCGCCGTAATAGGGATACCGATAGTAGCCGCCGGAGGCATTATGGGAGATGAGGTACAACAGTCCGGCGACGAGGACAGTGCCGAGCACCGTGCCCAACAGCGGCATCGGTGCGATCGCGGTCTGAGACGCCGCGAGAACAGGGACGGGACCCGTCACGTCGATCTGCGTCGCGATGAACTCGCTGCCGTACGGTACCACCCAGGCGTCAACGGGCGCGCCGACGTAGCCTTCGAGTGTGCAGAACGGGACGGTTGATTCTTGCACGGCGACTGCTGTCTGATCCGATGCGTAGATCGTCTCCGTGTTGCCGGCCGAGTCGAGCGTGAACGTGCCCGATTGGCAGTCAACGGCATCGATACTTCCTTGAAGTTCCGCGGCCGTCTGCGCCTGGCCGACTCCGTTGAGACCAAGGAACGAGACAAATACCGCGATAGCGGCGGCGATGAGCGTTTTCACGTTGGACCTCCTCCTGCGTCCTGGTTCCAGGGTACCCTCCGCGGGTGAACGGTCTGTTGGAAAGCGATGGAGAAATTGTGGGAAACTTATGAAGGCGCGTTCGCAGATTTGAAGGGCCGCGTCGGACGCCGGTCCGCAAGATGATCCGGCCGGCGCCTTGTTGAACCGGTTGCCATGCCGGAACTGCCGGATGTCGAGTTGGTCGCGCGCCGCCTTCGCCGGTCCGTCGTCCGGCGCCGCGTGACGCGCGTCGCGATTCGTGACCGGTCCGTCGTGCGATCTCCGGCGCCGCGCCTCTTCGCGCGGCGACTGCGCGGCCGGCGGATTCGGACGGTCGGCCGGCGCGGCAAGTATCTCCTCGTCCACCTCGGCGGAGGCCTCGTCATGGTTGGCCATCTGCGAATGACCGGGGATTTCGTCGTGGTGCCGAGACGCGATCCGATCCACCCGCACACGCGGCTTGTCCTCGGGCTCGGTCCCCGCGACATCCGGTTTGTCGATCAACGCCGGTTTGGCCACGTGGACCTGATCGCCGCGGGCGAGCTCGAGACGTTTCCGGGCCTGCGGGCGCTCGGAGTGGAGCCGCTGACGCCGGCGTTCTCGCTGGACCGTCTGCGCGCGTTGATCGATCGGCGCCGCGGTGGCCTCAAAGCGTTCCTGCTGCGCCAGGACCTGATCGCCGGGATCGGCAACCTCTACGCGGACGAGATCCTATTCCAAGCGCGGCTCCATCCGTCCCGCTCGCTTCGGAATCTGCGTCCCGCGCAAGTCCGTGCGCTCCACCGTTCCATCCGCGGGGCGCTCCGCCGTGGCATCGCGTCGCTTTCGGGTCGGGGCCGGCCGATCGGAGACTTTGTTGAGGCTCGCGAGAAGGGCGGCACGTGTCCGCGCTGCGGTGGGCCGCTGCGTGTGGCGACAATCGGGGGCCGCACGACGTACTACTGCCCGCGCTGCCAGCGGTAGGGGCGCGCGCCGCGAACGAAAGAGGGACGGCCTAACGGCCGCCCCTCACTGTCGTCCAGTTGAGCGGGGTCGTTACTTGCCGTGGAACAGATTCAGCGCGGATCCCTTCCGGAACCACTCCAATTGCGAGGTGCTGTACGAATGGTTGAGCCACACCGTCTCGGTCGTGCCGTCGGCGTGGCGGATCCGGCACTCCACCGGCTTGCCGGCCGCCATGCCGGCCAGACCCACCAGGCTCACGCGGTCGTCCTCGCGGAACCGGTCGTAATCGCCGGGCTCGGGCAGAGTGAGCGCCAGCACGCCCTGCTTCTTCAAGTTCGACTCATGGATCCGGGCGAAGCTCCGCACGATGACGGCCCCCGCGCCGAGCAGCCGCGGCGACAGCGCCGCGTGCTCGCGGCTGCTGCCCTCGCCGTAGTTGGCGTCGCCGATGACGACCCAGCGCAGCCCCCGCGCTTTGTAGTCCCGTGCCACAACGGAGACGGGCTGGCCCGCCTCGCCGGTCACGGCGTTCCGGACTTTGCCGGCTTCGCCGGTGAACGCGTTGGTCGCTCCCATGAACATGTTGTCGCTGAACCTGTCGAGATGACCCCGATACCGCAGCCATGGGCCCGCGGGGGAGATGTGGTCCGTCGTCGTCTTCCCCTTCGTCTTCAATAGAATCGGCATGTCGACGAAGTCCTGGCCTTCCCAGGCCGGCCAGGGCTCCATCAGCTGCAGGCGCTCGCTGCGCGGATCAACTTTCAGCTCGATCCGGCTGCCGTCGGCCGGCGGCGCGACGTACGTGATGCGCCCCGGGTCGAAGGGGCGGGACGGCACCTCGGGGGCCGGCGCGGGCGGGCGAAGCCGGAACGGCTTCCCATCGGCGCCGGTCAGCGTATCGGTGAGCGGATTGAACGACAGCCGCCCGGCGAGTGCGAGCGCGGTGATGAGCTCCGGACTGCCGATGAAGTTCATCGTCGTCGGCTGTCCGTCGTTGCGCCGAGGGAAGTTGCGATTGTAGGACGTGACGATGGTGTTCGGAACGGCCGCGGCCTCTTTGGCCCGCCGCCACTGCCCGATGCACGGCCCGCAGGCGTTCGCGAGGACGGTCGCCTTGATCTCCGTCAGCGAGTGCATCTGGCCGTCGCGCTCGATCGTCGCCCGGATCTGCTCGGAGCCGGGTGTCACGAGGAACGGGACGGCCGCCGTGACCCCGTGCGCGCGGGCCTGCTCGGCCACGTCGGCGGCGCGGCTCATGTCCTCGTACGATGAATTGGTGCAGCTGCCGATCAACGCGGTCGAGATGGCGTCGCGAAACTCGTTCTTCCCGTCCTGCACCTCGGCCGCGAGCTTCGACACCGGGCGTGCGCGGTCGGGGGAGTGGGGACCGACCACGTATGGTTCCAGCGCCGAGAGATCGAGCCGGATCACCCGGTCGTAGTGACGCTCCGGGTCGGCTTCGACTTCCGCATCCGGCGCCAGCAGATGCCGGTGGGCGCGGGCCGGCTCGACGAGCTCGCCGCGGCCGGTGGCCCGGAGGTAGGTCGCCATCCGCTCGTCGTACGAGAACATCGACGTCGTCGCGCCGAGCTCGGCCCCCATGTTGGTGATCGTGGCCTTGCCGGTGGCGCTGATCGTCTGCGCGCCGGGTCCGATGTACTCGACGATGGCGTTCGTCCCGCCCGCCACGGTGAGCTGCCCGGCGACGTAGAGGATGACGTCCTTCGGCGCGGTCCACCCGCTGAGCTCGCCGGTCAGGTACACCGCGATGTGCTTCGGATAGAGGACCTCCCAGGGAAGGCCCGCCATGACCTCGACCGCGTCGGCCCCGCCGACGCCCACCGCGCAGGCGCCGAGGCCGCCGCCGTTCGGCGTGTGCGAGTCGGTGCCGATGATGAGCTCGCCGGGAAACGCGTAGTGCTCGAGGACGACCTGGTGGATGATCCCGGCGCCGGGGCCCCAGAACCCGGCCCCGAACTTTGCCGCGGCCGACTTGAGAAAATCGTAGACTTCCGAGTTCTCGGCGATCGACGCCTGCAAGTCGGCCTGGCCCTCAACCCGGGCCTGGATGAGGTGATCGCAGTGGATCGTCGTGGGAACGGCGACGTGGGTCCGCCGCGTCTGCATGAACTGCAGCATCGCGGTCTGGCCCAACACGTCTTGGAGGACAACGCGGTCCGGCCGCAGCAGGAGGTAGCTCCGGCCGGGCTCCATCTCCTGGGTGTCGGGATCGTCGAGGTGGCCCAGCAGGACCTTGTCGGCTAAAGTGAGCGGCCGGCCGAGGCGGCGCCGCACGACGTTGAGCGTCCGTTCCATCCGATCGTAGACCGCGGCCGCCATCGCGGCGGTGGACTCGATTGTGACCATGCGCGTGCCCCCCAGGCGAAGATCGGAACCGAAAACGAGCATAACACTCCGCCGCCCACGCGTCACCGGGACGCACGAGGCGGCGACGCGGCCGGAGCTCCTGCGAGAGACAGGGCAGGGGCCGTCGCGTCATCGTCGAACGGCGGTCGCCATGATACGTCGCGCGCCGCGCAGCCGGCAGGCATAGCCGGACGCCCGTGGCCGAGCGCCTCATCGCGCACGTCGACATGGACGCCTTCTTCGCGGCCGTCGAAGTGCGCGACCATCCGGAGTATCGCGGCCGGCCCGTCGTGGTCGGCGCGGGGCCGCACGCGCGCGGGGTCGTCGCGGCCGCGTCGTACGAGGCGCGCCGGTACGGCATCCACTCGGCGATGCCTTCGCGCCGCGCGTTTGCGCTGTGCCCCGGCGCGGTGTTCCTGCCGCCCGATATGGCGCGCTACCGCGCGGAGTCGGAGCGCGTGTTCGACCTGCTGGAGACGTTCACGCCGCAGATCGAGCCGGTCTCGGTCGACGAGGCGTTCCTCGATCTGACCGGCTGCCCCGTGCCCGCCGGCCACGCGTCGTCGTCCGCCGAACCGGGCCTCGCGTTCGGGCAGGCAATTCAGCGGCGGATCCGGGCGCGCCTCGGGCTGCCCGCGTCGGTCGGCGTCGCGCCGAACAAGTTCCTCGCGAAGGTCGCGTCCGAGCTGGCGAAGCCGGACGGCGTCCGCCGGATCACGCCGGACGCGGTGCAGTCGGTGCTCGATCCACTGCCGGTGGAGGCGCTCTGGGGCGTCGGACCGGAGACCCGCGCGCGGCTTCAGGCCCTCCGCATCGCCACGGTCGGCGCGCTCCGCCGGACCCCGGTGTCGGCCCTGCGCGCCATCCTCGGATTCCCGGCGGAACGGCTCGTCGCGCTGAGCCGCGGAGAAGACGACCGGCCCGTCGATCCGGGCGGTGAGGCGAAGTCGATCGGGCGCGAAGTGACCTTCGACCACGACACGCGCGACCGCGACCTCCTCGCCCGCACGCTGCGCGCGGCGTGCGAAGACGTCGCGCACCGGCTGCGGGCCGGCGGCGTCGCCGGCCGCGTCGTCACGCTGAAGGTGCGGTTCGAGCCGTTCGAGACGCGCACGCGCCGCCTCACGCTGCCCGCGGCGACCGACCACGGCGGCCGCATCGCCCGGGCCGTGACGGACCTCTGGCGGCGGTTCGAGCCTCTGTCGCGCCGCGTTCGCCTCGTCGGCGTCACCGTGTCGGGACTGGAGCGCCCCACGGGGGCGCAGATCAATTTGTTCGGCGGCGCCGGTCCGCCGCGCCCGGCGGGCGCCGGGGAACAGGCGTCGACGTCATGGTCGCCGGCGGCAGATCCGCCGGTCCTGCACAGTCGGGTCGATCGCGTTGTCGATGCGATCAACGAGCGATTCGGTGAGGGGACGGTCGCTCCGGCGCGCGTGCTGGAGCCGGGTACGGCTACGGCTCGGCCGCGCCGGCGTCGGGAGGCCCCGCGGCAGAGGGGGACGCCGCGTCCCGCGCCGTCGGGGGAGCGGCCGGGGCGCCGGCGGCCAGCACCTCGTTCTTGAGGACACCGATGAACGGCAGGTGGCGATACCGCTCGCGATAATCGAGCCCATAGCCCACGAGAAAGCGGTCCGGCACCTCGAAGCCGCGGTAGGCGATGTCGAGCGTCTCGAGGATGCGCCGGTACGGCCGGTCGAGGAGCGTGCAGATGCGCAGGCTGGCCGGCGCGCGCGCCTGCAGAAGCCGGAGCAGGTATCCCGCGGTCAACCCCGTGTCGATGATGTCTTCTACGAGGACCACGTCGCGCCCCGTGATCTCGACGTCGAGGTCCTTGATCAGCCGCACGACCCCGCTCTGCGCCTTGGCGCTGCCGTAGGTCGTGATTGCCATGAAGTCGATCTCGACCGGGACGGCGAGCGCGCGGGTGAGGTCGGTGAGGAAGTAGACGGCGCCCTTCAGCACCGAGACGAGGAGGGGGGCGCGGCCGGCGTAGTCCCGGGAGATGGCGGCGGCCAGCTCGCGCACGCGCCCGGTGATCTGTTCTTCCGTGAACAGAATCTCCTGGATGTCCGCGAACGGATCAGTCACTACCGCGGCGCCAGCTGCCGGTCGCCGGCGGGCGCCATCCCGTACTTCAGCAGCAGCTGCCGGTAGTCGCGGCCGTAGAAGATCTTGACGTTGATGTCCGGGTACAGCTCCCGCAGGCGCCGGAGTTTGCGGTTCTTCTTGGTGACGAGGCTCTGCTTCAGCGTCGTCAATTCGATGTAGAGGTTGAGGTCGGGAAGATAGAAGTCGGGGTTGAAACTCTCGATCGCGCGGCCTCGGGCGTCCCAGCGGAGGGGGAAACTGCGGGGTTCGTATTCCCACCGGACCCCGTAAAAATCGAGTATTCTTGCGAACTCAGCCTCGCTGGCGTGGGCGAACCGCGGATGCCCGTCGCCGGCGGGCGAACGGCTCCTCACCGAGCCCTCATGGTCCTCCGGCGCACGACCTGAACGCTAGTATAGCCGCCGGTGTAAAATAGATCAAGGAGAGGGTTTAGGGGGCGGCGAACGTCTGCCGAACCTCAAGATATGCCCTCTTCGGCGGGCCCGGGTCCCCGAGCGTTCGCAAATCGCGAAATGCTCCGGGCGGGCTGGGAGGCAGTGTGCCATGACGACACCCCCTTCGGGTAGTCGGCCGGAATCGACGGGGCCGGAGCACGACGTCGAGCGCTACGTGCAGCAGCTGCGGAGCGCCGACGTCACTCTGCGCAGCGACGCGGCCCACGCGCTCGGCAAGCTGGCCGACGAGCGGGCCGTGCCGGCGCTCGCGGAAGCCCTCCACGACCAGGACGAATACGTCCGGAAGAGCGCGATCATGGCGCTTCGTCGGATCGGCGGCCAGGGCGCCATGGAGGCGATGCGGCTGGCGCTCGGCGACCGTTCGGAGCAGGTCTGCGTGCAGGCGGTCAAGGGGCTCGGCGAACTGCGCGACGCCGGCGCCGCGGAGGCGCTCATCAAGGTGCTGTCGCGCCGGGAGCGGTCCCTCGTGGCCGCGGCCACCGACGCGCTCATCCGGATCGGGCCCGACGCGGTCGGCCCGCTGATGGAGGCGTTCAAGGACCGCTACCTCCGCCGCCGGATCGGCGCGCAGGTCTGGCGCATCCTCACCGAGATGGGCCCGCGCAGCATGGACGCGCTGCTCGCGGCGCTCGGCGACGAGAACTACTACGTCAAGCTGACCGCGCTTACCATTCTCGGGCGCATCGGCGACAAACGCGTGGTGGCGCCGATCATCGGCGTCTTTCTGAGCGACCCGCGGCTGCAGGAGACCGTCGTCGGGACGATCGGCCGGCTCGAGGAGCGCGTCGTGATCACGCTCCCGCCGGGGGATCGCGAGGCCGGGTTGCCGGTGGAGGTCGTGCACGCGTTGTCGCAGGGCGACCGCGAGGCCGTGCTCGCGGCCCTCGGCGCCGCGATGGAAAACCCGATCGGGAAGGTCCGCCGCTTCGCGCTGAAGGCGATGTTCGCGCTGCTCGGTGAGACGTCGTTCGAGCGGCTGCTCGGGTACCTCGCCGACGACGACCCGGACGTCAAGCGCCTGGTGGTCCGTCTCCTCGGCAAACTGCGCGACAAGCGCGTGATCGAGCCGCTGATGGATCTGCTCCTGAAGGACGGGGGCCAGGTCGAAGAGGCCGTCTGGGACACGCTCAAGGTGCTCACGAACCTGCACGAATACGAGGAGCTCCGCAAACGCGTCGCGCGCGAGAAGGCGGGAACTCGTCCGGTCGTGAAGACTTATAAGAAGAAAGATGTCTCACCGGACTGGTGGCGCGACCAAGACTGACGCGCGGCCTGCGGGCCGCGGCGCTTCGCTTCGCGTTCTTCTGACCAACGACGACGGCATCGCATCGCCCGGGCTGCTCGCGCTGGCCCGGGCGATCAGCCGTGTGGCGGCGGCGTTTGTGGTCGCGCCCGAGCACGAGCGGAGCGCGGCCAGCCACGCGATCACCCTGCACAAGCCGCTGCGCGCAACCCGGGTGTCGCTCGACACCGTCGACGTGCCGGCCTGGGCGACGAACGGCACGCCGGCGGACTGCGTCGTGCTGGGGGTCCTCGATCTGCTGGCCCAGCCGCCGGATATCGTCGTGTCCGGCATCAACCTCGGCGCGAACCTCGGGATGGACCTCATCTACTCGGGGACGGTATCCGGCGCCGTGGAGGGTGCGCTCTTCGGCCTCGCCGCCGTCGCCATGTCGGTGACCGCGTTCCGGGACATCCACTGGGAACCGGCGGCCGACTTCGCGGCGCAGCTGGTCGGGCAGGTGGCGGAGCACGGCCTGCCGCCCGACACGTTTCTGAACGTCAACGTGCCCAACCGTCCGGCCGGGGAGATCGGGGGCGTGGAGATCACGCGGCAGAGCACCCGCCGCTACGTCAACCGCGTCGAGAAGCGGTCGGATCCGCGGGGCCGCGACTATTACTGGCTGACCGGCTCGGCCGAGACCGAGGAGAGCCCCGCCGGCACCGACGCGTGGGCGGTGGCCCGGGGCCGCATCTCGGTGACCCCGCTCCGGCTCAGCATGACCTACGAAGAGCTCAGCCCGATCCTGCGGTCGTGGACGCTGCCGGTGCCGGGCCGGTGAGGGGCATACAGTTGCCGTGAGAGCATGGCCGCCGGGGGGCGAGCGGGCGACGGGCAACGGGCGCGTGACCGGCGAGGGGCACGTGACGGGCGACGGACATACTGACCCGATGGTCCGCTTCTCGCAGGTGTCCAAGACGTACGCGAACGGGGTCGAAGCGCTGCGCGACGTCTCGCTCGAGATCGGCGCCGGCGACTTCGTGTTTGTCGTCGGCCCGACCGGCGTCGGCAAGTCGACGCTCCTCAAGCTGATCTACCGCGAGGAACTGCCGACCCGCGGGACGGTGTCGGTCGAGGGCCGCGACGTGACCCGCATGCCGGCGCGCGAGATCCCGTTCCTGCGCCGCCGGGTCGGCGTCGTGTTTCAGGATTTCCGGCTGCTGCCGCGCAAGACGGCCTGGGAGAACGTCGCGTTCGCGCTCGAGGTGACGGGGACCGCGCCGCCGGACGCCGGCCGCCGCGTGACGGAGCTGTTGGAAATGGTCGGGCTCACGGCGCGCGCCGACGCGGTGCCGCGGGAGCTGTCCGCGGGCGAGCAGCAGCGGGTCAGCATCGCGCGGGCGCTGGTACACGGGCCGAACCTCCTGCTTGCGGACGAGCCGACCGGCAACCTCGATCCGGACACGTCGTGGGAGATCGTCCGGCTGCTCGCCCGAATCAACGCGGGCGGGATGACGGTCGTGGTCACGACGCACGATCAAACGATCGTGGACCGCCTGCGCCGCCGGGTCATCGCGATCGACAGGGGCGCGGTGGTGCGCGATGACGCGGAGGGCGTGTATGCCGGGGAAACCTAAGGCGGCCGGCGGCGGGCGGCGCGTGCGTCCGCTGGGCCTGGGTTACGCGCTGGCCGAGGGGGCGCAGGGCTTCGTGCGCAACGGCCTCGCGAGCGTCGCGTCCGTCCTCATCACCGCGATGACGCTGGTCGCCCTCGGCGCGGCGCTCGCCGTCGCGGGCGCCTTGAACCACGTCGCCGCCGCCCTGGAACAGCAGCTGCAGGTGGTCGTGTACTTCCGCTCGGGGGTCACGCCCGAGGAGGTCGTCGTGGCGCGCAGCCGTCTTCAGCAGATCCCCGGCGTGGCCGGGATCGAGTACGTCTCGCCGCAGGAAGCGCTGCGCCGCCTCGAAGCGCAGCTCGGCGCGCGGGCCAAGTTCCGCGATCTGCTCCAGCACAACCCACTGCCGGCGTCGCTGGTCGTGACGGCGACCGGGAGCGACCGGCTGCGCGCAATCGCCGCCGGCGCGCGCGATCTGCCGGGCGTCGACGAAGTTCGCGACGGCGGGCTGGTGCTGGAGCGGCTGCTGGCCGTCACCCGCGCGGTGCGGCTCGGCGGAACGGCCGCCGGCGCACTGCTGGCCTGCGTCGCGCTCGTGGTGATTGCGGGGACCATCCGCCTCACGGTCTTCGCGCGGCGGGCCGAGATCGAGGTGATGCGGCTCGTCGGCGCGACCGCGTGGTTCATCCGCTGGCCGTTCGTCGTGGAGGGCGCCGTCACGGGAGCCTGCGGGGCCTGCGGCGCGGCTGCGGCGGTCGCGGCCGGCTACGCCCTCATCGCCGGCGGCGCCGCGCGGGCGCTGCCGTTTGTGCCGCTCCCGGGGGCGGGGGAGGTCGCCTTCGATATCGTCTGGAAGCTCGTGGTGTGGGGTGTGCTAATCGGCGTAACCGCGAGTCTGCTCGCGGTGCGCCGGTACGTGCGCATATAGAGTCAGGAGGCGAGAAACGATGGCGAAGGCAGTGATGACGGCGCCGCGTGAAGACGCCTGGCAGGTTGCGCTCCGGCAGTTCCAGATCGCCGCGGACATGCTCGGACTCAAGCGCGGCGTGCGCGAGCTTCTCGCGCACCCGAAACGGGAGCTGACCGTCAATTTCCCGGTCAAGCTCGAGGACGGATCGGTGCGCGTCTTCACCGGGTACCGCGTCCACCATACCACCGTGCCCGGTCCGACGAAGGGCGGCATTCGCTATCATCCCGACGTGACCCTGAACGAGGTCCGGGCGCTCGCGATGTGGATGACCTGGAAGTGCGCGGTCGTCGGGCTGCCGTACGGCGGCGCGAAGGGCGGCGTCATCTGCAATCCCAAGGAGCTGTCGCTGCAGGAGCTCGAGCATCTGACCCGCCGGTACGCGACCGAAATCTCCATACTGATCGGCCCGGAGAGCGACATCCCGGCGCCGGACGTCGGCACCAATCCGCGCATCATGGCGTGGATCATGGACACCTACAGCATGCACCGCGGCTACTCCGTCCCGGCGGTCGTGACGGGGAAGCCGATCTCGATCGGCGGCTCGCAGGGCCGCGTCGAAGCCACGGGCCGCGGCTGTATGATCGTCGCACGCGAAGCCGCCAAGCACCTCGGCATGCCGCTCGCCGGGGCGCGCGTCGTCGTGCAGGGGTACGGCAACGTCGGCAGCATCGCGGCGATGCTCCTCCAGGAGCAGGGCTGCAAGATCGTGGCGGCGAGCGACAGCGGCGGCGGCGTCTACAATCCCAAGGGGTTCGACCCGGCCGACCTGCTGCGTCACAAGGAGCACACCGGCAGTGTCGTCGGTTACCGGGGGACCGACGCCGTCACGAACGACGACCTGCTCGAGCTGCCCTGCGAGATCCTCGTGCCGAGCGCGCTCGAAGGCCAGATCACGAAGGACAACGCCGAGCGGATCAAGGCCCGCATGGTGGTCGAGGGTGCGAACGGGCCGACGACTCCGGAGGCCGACGAGGTCCTGCGCGATCGCAAGGTCTTCGTCGTGCCCGACATCCTGGCCAACGCCGGCGGCGTCGTCGTGTCCTACTTCGAGTGGGTGCAGGACCTGCAGTCGTTCTTCTGGACCGAAGAGGAGATCAACGAGCGGCTCGAGCGGATCATGGTGCGGAGCTTCCGCGAAGTGCTCGAGACGTCGCAGGAGAAGGAAGTTCACATGCGCTCCGGCGCGCTCGTGCGCGCGGTGAGCCGCCTGAACGACGCGCTGCTGACGAGAGGCATCTACCCTTGACATTCTCTGCGGATCAAGCCAGAGATTCTCGTTTCATCGAGGCCTGCTCTCGTCGAGAGTCTGACGGTCTCTCTGCGAGCATTTTTCGTCTCCGCGTGCCCCGCGGCGACACCCAGCAATCTCAGTCCTTGCGTCCGAATATTGATGGCGGCGTTGATGTCGCGGTCGTGCAGCGCCCCGCAGGCGCACCGCCAAATCCCGTCGTTCAGGGACAGTCTATTGTTGCGCGTGCCACATTGGCTGCACAACTGGCTGGAGGGGAACCACCGGTCAACCAGGGCAAGCTGACGATGATTCCATTTTGTTTTGTATCTTAACTGGAGAAGGAGTTGCCCGAGGGCGGCGTCCTGGACGCTCTTGGCCAGCTTGGTTCTCGCAAGGCCCGTGACGGCCAGGTCCTGTAGGCATAGCGCGTCGTACGTGCGAACGAGCTGCGTGGTGACCTTATGTGTAAAATCTAAACGCCTGTTGCTGACACGCCGATAAAGGGCGGCTATTCGAAGCCGCGCGCGGTGACGACGGCGAGATCCAGGTCGGCGACGAGAGAGGCGGCGTTGCGCACGGCACAGAGACCGCTCGCTCTTTCGAAAGTATCGTGGCGCGGCGATGCGCATGCCGTTGGACAGGACGACGAAATTCGCCAGGCCCTGATCGATGCCGACGACCCTTTCCGGGTCCAGCGGACGGGATGGTGGGTCCGGCATTTCGATCGCCGTCCCAAAACTGACACCCCAGTGTCCCAACTTGTCTTCCGTAAACGTTGTACTCGTGATGCGCCCGTCGATTGGCCGCGACTGACGTAAGCGGACCCAACCAATTTTCGGGATGAAAACGCGGCCGTTGGCAATTTTAACTCGTTGCGGAATTCGGAAAGTAGGACGATCCCATTTCTTGCTCTTGAATCGCGGGAAGCGCGCTCGTCTCGCGAAGAAATTTTGAAATGCCTGATCGACGTCGCGGACACTGGCCTGAAGAGCCTGGGCGTCAATCTTCTGAAGCCACAGAGTCGTCGGCTGCCGTTTCAAGATCGTCAACTCGCGGCAAAGCGCGCCACGAGTGAGCATCGCGCCGTATTCACGGTAATGGTCGATTCGTCGCGCCAAGGCCCAATTCCAGACCCACCGGCGAGCGCCGGCCATCCTGACGAGTCCGAGACGTTGAACCCGTGTCGGTCTGAGTCTAAATCGGTATCCCTTTCTGATCGTTGTCATGGTATACAGTAGTTCAGATGTTTTGCAGTCTAGATGTCCATTCGTACTGAGTTTGCGTGAATCCTTCAGACAGTCAGCCGAGTGGGGATCTAACCGCATCCGGAGATGGGAATGTTGAGGTTTCTTCGTACACTATTTTTAGGACTATCACGGTCACCCTGGTTTCGCGAGTTGTCGCTTCGGCAACCTATCTTGCGCCGGGCCGTTCGTCGTTTCATCGCGGGCGAACGGCTCGACGAGGCGCTGGACGCCCTCGGCCGGCTCAACCGGGACGGCCTGTCGGCCACGCTCGATCTGCTGGGCGAGGACGTCACGACGCCCGCGCAGGCTGAGGCGAGCGCCGACGCTTATCTCGGTATCGTCGACGCGCTGCGCGCGCACCCGGTCCCGCCGGATCTGCCCGGGGTGGACAACAATCTCTCCCTGAAGCTGACGCAGCTGGGCCTCGCCGTGGATGCGGCCCACTGCGCCCGCCTGCTGCGCCGGATCCTCGACCGCGCCGCCGTCCGCCCCTGGGCCTGCGGGGCGAGCCAAAGATGCCCAGACGGGGCGCCGATGTTCGTGCGGATCGACATGGAGTCGAGCGCGCACACGGGGGCCACGCTGGCGCTGTTCGACACGCTGTGGGCGGAGGGCCGCCGCGACGTGGGCGTCGTGATCCAGGCGTACCTGCACCGCAGCGCGGCCGACGTCGACCGGCTCAACGCCCTCGGCGCGCGCGTCCGGCTCGTCAAGGGCGCGTACGACGAGCCGCCCACCGTGGCGTATCCCCGAAAGCGGGACGTGGACGCGGCCTTCGCCCGCCTCGCCGAGGCGCTGCTGCGGGACGGCGTGTACCCGGCGTTCGCCACCCACGACGAGCGTCTCATCGACCACGTGGTCCGGACCGCGGCGGCGGCGGGGATCCCCGCGGACCGGTTCGAGTTCCAGATGCTCTACGGCATCCGGCGCGATCTCCAGGCCGGGCTGCGCCGGCGGGGGTACCGCGTCCGCGTCTACGTGCCTTTCGGGGAAGAGTGGTACCCGTACTTCATGCGGCGGCTGGCCGAGCGTCCCGCCAACGTCGGCTTCGTCCTGCGCAGCCTCATTCGAGAGCGCCCCGGCCGACCGGGTCGGCCGGCAACCATGAAATTAAAGGCCGCCTGACCCCGGGCCCCGCGGCGGGCGCCAAAGCGTACCGCATCCGTCAAGTTAAGCCAGGCGAAACGCGCGGGCCGCACGCAGGGAGTTGCGCGTGCGGCTGCGAACCTCCCAACGCGATTCCTTCATGATTTCCTTCGTACGGAAACGTTGGGGGAGAGCGTACCAGGGGGTGGTTACGTGAGAAGAATTATCGCATTGATGAGCGTCCTGGCAGTGCTGGGCTTTGGATTCGCCGGTCCGAGCGGCGTGGGCCTGCATGCCGCGAACGCGGCCGCCGGCCGCGTCGTCAAGATCGGCGTGGACCTGCCCATGTCGGGCGGCGAGGCGCCGAACGGCGTGCCGACCAACAACGGCGTCCTGCTGGCGATCGACCAGGCCAACAAGGCGGGCGGCCCGTACCGGTTCGAGGAAGTGCTGAAAGACGACGCCGTGAACGGCGTGCACGATCCGGCGCAGGGCGCGAAGAACGTGCAGGAACTGGCCGCGGATTCCGCGGTCGTCGGCATCATCGGCAACTTCAACAGCAACGTCGGCAAGGCGTCGATCCCGATCAGCAACGCGGCGGGCGTGGTGCAGATCACCCCATCTCAGACGAACCCCTCGCTCACGAAGGGGCCGGATGCGAAGGCGCTTCGGACCAAGCCGAACAACTACTTCCGGATCTGCGCGACGGACGACCTGCAAGGCCCGGTCGCGGCAGACTACGCCTTCAAGGCGCTGAAGGCCCGGAAGATGGCGATCCTCGACGATACGGAGACGTACGGTAAGGGCATCGCCGACGAGGTGGAGAAAGAGTTCAAGCGGCTCGGCGGTACGGTCGTGAGCCACGACGGCATTCCGAAGGGCAGTCAGGACTTCCATGCGATCCTGACCAAGATCAAGGCGGAAAATCCGGACATCCTCTTCTTCGGCGGCGTCACCACCACGGGCGGCGGCCTGATCCGCAAGCAGATGGCGGACGTCGGCCTGAAGGCCCTCTATGAGGGCGGCGACGGCATCGTCGAAGACGAGTTCCTCAAGGTCGCGGGCGATTCGGCGGACGGTTCCTACGGCACGGTCGCGGCGATCGACGCGACGAAGATCGCTTCCGCGAAGGCGTTCCTTGCGGCCTACAAGGCCAAGTTCAACGACGATCCCGGCGCGTACAGCGCGAGTGCCTACGTCGGGGCGAAGATCATCATCGACGCGGTCAAGGCCTCCGGGCCGGACCGTGCGAAGGTCCTCGCGCACGTGCGCGCGCTCAAGGGCTACAAGAGCATCCTCGGGACGTTCGGGTTCGACGCGAACGGCGACACCACCAACCGGGTCATCAGCGTCTACGTGGTCAAGAACGGCAAGTGGGTCTGGGCGGACCAAGAGATCGCGCAGTAGCTAAAGATACCGAAAGGGAACGAGGGGGCGGGAGGCAGATCGCCGAGCCCGCCCCCTCGGCCCGTCTGCCATGAATTGGGTCCTCTTCAGCCAGCAGCTGATCAACGCCCTGTCGCTCGGGGCCATCTATGCCGTCGTGGCCCTGGGCTACACCATGGTCTACGGCATCATCGAGCTGATCAACTTCGCCCACGGCGACGTGTACACCGCGGGGTCGTTCGTCGCCCTCGCGGTGCTCGTGTTCATGGGCGCGACCCACCGCATGGTCGGGGTGGCGCTCACGTTCACGCTCATCGTGGTGTTTCTCGTGACGATGCTCGTCATGGGAGCGACCGGGGTGGTGATCGAGCGGTTTGCCTACCGTCCGCTGCGGGGCCGGCAGCGTCTGGCCCCGCTCCTGACCGCGATCGGCGTCTCGTTCAGCCTCGAGAATCTGCTCCAGCTCTGGATGGGGCCGTCGCCGGTGCCGGTCCCGCAGATCATCGCGAACCCGTTCTTCGACATCGGCCCCGTGAGCGTCGGCCAGATGCAGCTCATCGTGATCGGTTCCTCGCTCGTCATGATGATCGCACTGCAGCTGTTCGTCAACCGCACGAAGCTCGGCCGGGCGATGCGGGCGACGGCGCAGGACTGGATGGCCGCCGAGATCATGGGGATCGACATCAACAAGACGATCGCGCTGACCTTCTTTATCGGCTCGGTGCTCGCGGGGGCGGCTGGGGTCATCACCGGTCTGTACTACGGCAACGCCTGGTTCATCAACGGCTTCCGGGCCGGACTGATCGCGTTCACGGCCGCGGTGCTGGGGGGCATCGGCAACACGACCGGCGCCGCGCTCGGCGGGTTCCTCATCGGGTTCATCGAGGTCATGACCGCCCAGTACATCGGCTTCCAGTGGGCCGAGGTGACCATCTTTTCCGTGCTGATCCTGGTCTTGATCTTCCGGCCGACCGGCCTCCTCGGCCAGCAGCTTCCGGAGCGCACGTAGGCCCGTGGCCGCGCGTTCGGCGGGGTCGGATGCCGGGTCGCGGCCCGGCGTGCTGGAGCGGCTGGGGCGGTATCGCTTCGCGCTCGGCGCCCTGATCCTCTTTCTGCTCTATCCGCTCCTCGATCACAATGCCGGGCACGTCAACGCCGCCGCCGACGCGGCCGTCTTCGCGCTCCTCGCGCTGGGCCTCAACATCGTCGTCGGCTTTGCCGGACTCCTCGATCTCGGCTACGCCGCGTTCTTTGCGATCGGCTCGTACACGTACGCGCTGTCGGCGTCGCCCTTCTACAACGTCCACATGCCGTTTTGGCCGATGCTGTTCCTCGGCGCGATCATCGCCGGCATCTCCGGCGCGCTGCTCGGCGCGCCGACGCTCCGCCTCCGCGGCGACTATTTGGCCATCGTGACGCTGGGGTTCGGCGAGATCGTGCCGACCGTGTTCCTGAACCTTCCAAAATATACCGGCGGGACGAACGGCGTGGTCGGCATCGACAAGCCGACGGTGTTCGGCTACAGCTTCGGATTCAATCCGGTCCCGTACTATTACACGTTGATCGTGATCCTCGTCTTCTCGGTGATCGCCGTGCTGCGTCTGCGGGATTCGCGGCTGGGGCGCGCGTGGCTGGCCGTCCGCGAAGACGAGACCGCGGCCGCCTCGATGGGCATCAACCTCACGACGACGAAGCTTCTCGCGTTTTCGTTCGGCGCGTTCTTCTCGGGGTTCGGCGGCGCGCTCTATGTCGCCAAACTCGGGGTGGTGAGCCCGGAGCAGTTCAACTTCACCGTCTCCTTCACGATTCTGGCGATGGTGGTGCTGGGGGGGATGGGGAGCGTCTTCGGCGTGATCGCGGGCGCCGCGATCCTCTACGAGTTCCAGACTCTCTTTCTCAACGACCTCACGCAGTGGTCGCACGCCATCGGCACGGCGTGGGGAATACCGCTGCTCACCCGGCTCAATTTCGTCGACCTCAAGTTCCTGCTCTACGGGCTGGGGCTGATCTTGTTGATGCTGCTCCGACCCGAGGGGCTCTTCCCCGAGCGGCGGACGCGGGCGATCATCACGGAGCGGGTCGCGGCGGAGATCCCGCCCGAAGACGTCTCCGCCGCGGCCGGCGCCACCGGGGCCGCGGAGAGCCCGACGGAGGACGGCGCGTGAGCGAGCTTCTCCTCGACGCGCGCGGGGTGACGAAGACGTTCGGCGGCCTCGTCGCCGTCAACCACGTTGATTTCACCGTGCCCGCCGAGAGCGTCGTCAGCCTGATCGGGCCCAACGGGGCGGGGAAGACGACGTTCTTCAACGTGATCGCCGGGCTGTACCGTCCCACCGCCGGCACGATCACGTTCGCCGGGCACGAGATCACCGGCCGGCGGGCGCACGAGATCGCCCGCCTCGGGATCGCGAGGACGTTTCAGAGCATCCGGATCTTCGCCAACATGACCGCGCTCGAGAACGTGCTCATCGGCATGCATACTCATCTTACCGCGGATCCGCTCCGGATCGTGCTCGGGACCGGGGGAATCGTCCGTGAGGAAGAGGGCGCGCACCGGGATGCGCGCGAGCTGCTGGCGTTCGTCGGGCTGCGAGGACGCGAGGACGAGATGGCCAAGAACCTCGCCTACGGCGACCAGCGGCGGCTCGAGATCGCGCGGGCGCTCGCGCTGCGGCCGCGCCTCCTGCTGCTCGACGAGCCCGCGGCGGGCATGAATCCCGAGGAGGCCCGGCGCCTCATGGAGTTCATCCGCCGGCTCCGGCGGGAGCTGCGGCTCACCGTGCTGCTGATCGAGCACCAGATGCGCGTCGTGATGGGCGTCGCGGACCGCGTGACGGTGCTGGATCACGGAGAGAAGATCGCGGAGGGCACGCCGGACGAGATCCGCCGCGATCCCCGGGTCATCGAGGCCTACCTGGGCAAGGCGGCTTTGGGATAAGACGATGGCGAGCCTAGTCGTCGAGGAGATCCACGCGTTCTACGGCCACATCCACGCCTTGCACGGCGTCTCGATCACCGTGGAAACCGGCGAGATCGTCACGTTGATCGGTGCGAACGGCGCGGGCAAGAGCACCACGCTCAAGACGATCGCCGGATTTCTGCGGCCGCGCCCGGGGCGCATTCTCCTCGAAGATCGGCCGATCCAGGGCCTCCGGCCCCACGAGATCACCCGGCACGGGATCTGCCTCGTGCCGGAGGGCCGCCGGGTCTTCCCGCGCATGACCGTCCTCGAAAACTTGCAGATGGGGGCCTTTTCGCGCTCGAACGCGCGGGAGATCCGCGAAGACCTCGACCGCGTGTGCCAGCTCTTTCCGCGCCTGGCCGAGCGCCTGACGCAGACCGCAGGCACGCTGTCGGGCGGCGAGCAGCAGATGCTCGCGATCGGCCGCGGCATGATGGCCCGGCCGAAGATCCTGCTGCTCGACGAGCCCTCGATGGGCCTGGCGCCGGTGCTCGTCGAGTTGATCTTCAAGACGGTGCAGGAGATCAACGCCCAGGGGGTCACGATCCTTCTCGTGGAACAGAACGCGCTCATGGCGCTTTCGATCGCCAAACGCGGGTACGTTCTCGAGACGGGGCGGGTCGTCTTGACGGACCTGGCGGAGAGTCTTCGCCAGAACGATCTCGTTAGGAAGAGTTACCTCGGCGAACTGTAGCGGGGATCAGTTCGCCGGGGCGGACGTCGCCTCTCGCGCCAGCGGCAGCGCGACCGAAAACGTGCTGCCCGCGCCGGGCCGGCTCGTCACCATAATGCGGCCGCCGTGGGCGTCGACGATGTGCTTCGCGATCGCGAGTCCCAGCCCGCTGCCCCCGGCTTCCCGGCTCCGCGACCGCTCGACCCGGTAGAAGCGGTCGAAGATCCGCGGCAGGTCGTCGGGGGGGATGCCGCGTCCCGAGTCCGTCACGGATACCACCGCGTCGGCGCCGTCCTCGCGCAGCGTCACCTCGACGGCGCCGCCTTCCGGCGTAAATTTGATCGCGTTGTCGATCAGGTTGGTGAAGACCTGCAGGATGCGGTCCGCGTCGGCCGTCACGACCAGGGTGCCGGCGGCGGAGGCCCGCAGCGCGATGTGGTGCTGCGCGGCCTGCGGGCGGAGGCGGCTCGCCGCTTCCTCGACGAGGGCGTCCAGGCGGACCGGGCCGAGCTCCATCGGTTCGGCCCGCGACTCCAGGCGGGAGAGGGCCATCAGGTCGTCGACGAGCGTCATGAGGCGCGTCGCCTCGGCGTCGATGATCGTCAGGAACCGGCGGCAGGCCTGCTCGTCGGCCGCGGCGCCGGCGAGCAGCGTTTCCGTGAAGCCCTTGATCGACGTGAGGGGGGTGCGCAGCTCGTGCGAGACGTTCGCGGTGAGGTCGCGCCGGAGGCGCTCCGCGCGGCGGAACTCCGTGACGTCGCGCACGACGGCGACGGCGCCGGCGTTCCGTCCGCCGGCCGCGCGCAGCGGCGTCGCGTTCAGGTGGAAGAGGCGCTCGCGGGCGCCGCTGCCGAGCGTGAACTCTTCCGCCGCGTCCGTGCCTCGGCGCGCCGTGTGGTCGAGCGCCCGCCACACCGCGTGGTCCCCGAGGGCGTCGGCGGCGGGACGGCCCGCGTCGTCCGGGCGGAGGCCCAGCAGATCCCGCGCGGCGCCGTTCAGGAGGAGGAGCCGTCCCGCGCCGTCGGTGGCGACGACGGCGTCGCTCATCGAGCTGATGATCGCCTCGATCTTGGTGCGCTCCTCGGTGAGGGCGTCCAGCTTCTGGCTCAGCTGGTCGGCCATCCTGTTGAACGCCGCGGCGAGATTACCGATCTCGTCCCGGCTTGCCACGGTCGCCCGGCTGGCGAGGTCGCCCGCGGAGATACGCCCCGCGGTGAAGGCCAGTTCTTGGACCGGCGCCGACAGCGCCCGCGCGCGCCACGCGCCGAGGAGCCACGCGGCCGCGGCGCCGAGCAGCAGCGCCGTGCCGAGCGCGGTCCAGACGCGATTCAGCACGGCCTGGACCCACACGTGCGGGACGCTGATCTGCACGACCCCCGTGACGCGGCCGTTCGAGACAAGCGGCGCCGCCGCGAAGAGACGCGTCTCCCCCAGCACGGGATCGTAGCGGATGTCGACCGGGGAGGGGGCGCCGTGGAGCGCAGCCGTGACCTCCGGCGGAACCGGTCCCGCCTGCGCCCAGCGGCTGGTGGCCGGCGCCTGGCCGTCCGCGTCCTTCACGCCCACGTAGACTTCCGGGCGCCAGGCCAGCCGGTTGGCCGCCGCGTCCAACTGCGAGAGCGTGAGCCCGCCGGCCTGCGATCCCTCGAGCATGCGCGCGGCCATGCGCGCCTGGCTCAGCACGGCGCGTTCGTACATCTCCGTCTGCAGCTGGACCAGCGCCGGGACGAGATACGCGGCGGCGAGCGCGAGCGAGAACACCACCAGAAGCAGGTGGCTCGCGGTGAGTTTCCAGCGCAGGCTGCCGAGTTTCATCTCGTGTCCGGCGAGGGCCCTCCGGCCGCGTCCCGCTTCAGCTTATAACCGACCCCGCGCACGGTCACGATGAACGTCGGGGTGTTCGGGTCGTCCTCGATCTTCTCGCGCAGGCGGCTGATGTGCATGTCGACCGTGCGCGTGCTGCCGAAGTACTCGTACCCCCAGATGTGCTCGAGGAGAAAATCCCGCGTGAAGACCTGATTGGGATGGCCCATCAAGAGACGGAGGAGATCGAACTCCTTCGCCGTGAGCTCGATCGCGCGGTCGCCGAGGCGCACCTCGTGCGTGAGCGCGTTCAGGACGAGCCGTCCCGAGACGAGCGGTGTGTCGGCCCCCCGGACGTCGTCGCGCCCGGTCCGGCGCAGGATCGCGCGCACGCGCGCAACGAGCTCCCGGGGGCTGAACGGTTTGGTGACGTAGTCGTCCGCGCCCGACTCCAGGCCGAGCACGCGGTCGTGTTCGCTGTCCTTGGCCGTCAGCATCAGGATCGGCACCGGCGTCTGACGCCGCAGATGCCGGCAGACTTCGAGTCCGTCGACGTACGGCAGCATCAGATCGAGGATCACGAGATCGGGCGGGGCGGTACGCGCCTTCTCGATGGCGTCATGGCCGTCGTAGGCCACGTCGACCGCAAAGCCTTCCTGGGTCAGGTTGTACCGGACGAGCTCCACGATGTTGGGCTCGTCGTCCACGACGAGGATCCGCCCGCCGAGTTTTGCCCGGCCGGTGTTGTCCGTCTGCCAGTCCGATTTAACCGCCGCCATCGCCGTGCGCCTCCACCCCAGGGGTCGCTTTCCGGGGTTCGTGTCGCTTCTCCGTGCCTCCGGTCTTCCCTCCAACGGGCTCACCCGGGCTCCCGTTGACAGCATTGTCCTCGGGTCCGGTAGGGCGACCGTCACGATTCGGTCACAAATGCGTAACACGGGTCGGGAAGCGCAGGAGGGGCGATGCCGGACCGGACCGAAGTCACCGATCCTGCGCGGGCCGCGACGCCCGCGTTCCGACGTTGTGGCTGGAGGAGGACCGCCGCTGGATCCCTTTACCTTTCCCCCCGCTCCGGACCCGAAGGCCCCCGAATGGCCCGGGACGCCGATCGGCGCCAGCAATACCACCACGAAGACGAAAGGCCGCACGGCCGTCCACGACAAGACGATCGATCGCGCGGAGGGCCGCCGCGATGAGCTGGTGTCCTCCGCCGTCGAGCACATCGTCCGAGCGGCGGGCAAAGAGCCGCTCAGCCTCCAGGATGTGGTCATCCACGGCGTCCGCGTCCGCGCCGTCACCAACTCGAAGCACCTTGCGAACTTCTGGCTGACCAACTGGTACACTCCCGACGAGTGGCGGGCCCAGACGGGTCTGGAGCCGCCGGTCAAGCCGCAGGTGACCGTGTACGCGCTCGGCCGCGTCGCCGACCAGCAGGAAGCGGCCTACTACAGCCGCCGCACCAACACGGTTGTCTTCTTCAACACCTCGTACTACGGGCAGTTGAAGTCGTGGGTCCTCGGCGCCGTCGGCCGCGTGCTCGCGGAGGACTGGGGCATCCACAGCATCCACGGCGCGTGCGTCGAGAAGGGCGGCCGCGGCGTGCTGTACATCGCGCCGACCGGGACGGGGAAGTCGACGTCGTCCTATGGGCTGCAGGCCGTGTACCCCGACACGCGGTTTCACTCGGACGACTGGGTCTACGTCCGGTACGCGTACGCCACGCGCGGTGGGGACCGCCTGGCGCCGCTCGAGGTGGTGCCGGCCCAAGGCGCGGCGATCCGGGGCTACCGCGTCTTCCGGTGGATCGAGGAGCATCGGAACGCGGCCGCGCAGGTCCGCGGCCTCGACCTGCGCAACACGGAGCGCACGGTGTCGCTCACCGACCTCGACCAC
>Ga0209579_10000320_pt1 | contig 56127 bp, 54 predicted proteins | sample Coa_R1_2_FD_187152 | JGI IMG/M metagenome (GOLD analysis project Ga0209579, IMG submission 187152) | Surface soil microbial communities from Centralia Pennsylvania, which are recovering from an underground coalmine fire - Coalmine... | ecosystem: Environmental > Terrestrial > Soil >...
GGCGTTCGCCCATTTCGGCTTCGATGAGCCGCACAGCGACTATGCGATCTGGCCGGGCGCAAGCGGCGCCCCGCGACGCATCGACGTGCCGGCCCACCGGCTCGGCAGCCTGGTGATCGATGCGGCGCTCGGCACAATGCCTGTGCCGGAGGGGCGCCGGCGCCTCGAAGCGGCGGGTTAATCCGCCGCGGCGCGGGCGTCCGCCGCGGGTTGCGACGGCGCCGGGGCGGACGCGACGAATGGGGGCGTCGCGGTCATCTGCGCGATCAGCCGGTCGTAATGGAAGTGCGCCGCGCAAGTCATGCAATAGATCCGGATCAGGCGGATGTTCGGGCGCCGCTTCATCGCGAGCCAGATCCGTCGGCGGTATTGCCGCCGCAACTCCGCATCCGGCACCACACGCATTAGTTGCACGAAGATGTAGAGCGTCTGGATGCCGGCCCACGCCCGCAGCTTGAGCCAGCGCAGGCGGTGCCGCCGCAGATGTTTGGTGCGCCCCGGCGCCGGCAGCCATTTGGTGCCGAGGCACATCGCGTCCATCCGCGCGAAGAAGGCGTCGGGCGTATAGAGGTCGCTGATCAGCTTCAGATAGCCCTCGCGCAGCGCCGCCATGCTGAGCCGCAGCGGCACCACGTTGGTCGCGGCGGCGGCGCCCCAGTTCGCCATCACGAACCCATCGTCGAGCCGGCCCTCCGCCGCGAGGCGCTTATGGAGCGGGGTTTGCGGGATCGCATAGAGGACCTGGACGATCATCTGCGCGATGCGCGACTGCGCGACGAACTCCCGGTGCAACTCGAAGACGCTTTCGTCGTCGTGGTCGAAGCCGATGATCGTGCCGCCCCACACAAAGATGCCGGCCTCCTGGATGCGGTGAATCTTTTCCAGCGCCGTGCCGCTGCGGTCGGTCAAATTCTGGATCTTCTTGGTTTCGCGCAGCGCTTCTTCGTTGGGCGATTCGATGCCGACAAAGACGCTGTCGATGTTGGCGTCGAGCATCAGCCGCATCATCTCGTCGTCCTCGGCGAGGTCGATCGAGGCTTCGGTCACGAAGCTGAGCGGATAGCCGCGCGTCTCCTGCCAGGCGATGATGTCGCGCAGGATCAGCTTGATCGCCTTCTTGTTGCCGATCAGGTTGTCGTCGACGATGAACGCGTCGTGCACCCCGTTGGCGACGAGGCTCTCCAATTCGGCGATCACCTGCGCCGAACTCTTGAGCCGCGGGCGGCGGCCGAACACCACGATGATGTCGCAGAATTCGCAGGTGAACGGGCAGCCGCGCGACACCTGCAGGCTGCCGTAGAGGTAGCGGTCCATCTTCAAGAGATCGAAGCGCGGCGCCGGTACGACGGCCATATCGGTCTTCTCTGCCTGCTCGTAGCGCGGCTGGTGGCGGCCGGCGCCCCACTCCGCGAGGAACTGCGGCCAGGTCTCCTCCGCCTCGCCGATGAAGACGGCGTCGGCCAGCGGCCCGAGATCCTCGGGGCTGACCGTCGCCCAGGGGCCACCGAGCGCGACAAAGACGCCGCGCGCCTTCAATTCCCCGATGATCTCGGCCATCCGCATACGCTGCACCGCCATGCCGGTGACGCCGACGATGTCGGCCCTGGCGCAGCGCGCGAAATCGATCGCTTCGACATTCTCGTCGATGATCGTGACCCGGTGCTCGGGCGGGGTCAGCGCCGCCAGCAGCGCCAGGTTCATCGGCGGCAGCAGCGCTTGCTTGCGGAACATCGGCAGGGCGTAATCGAGGCCCCAATAGGTCGGGTAGAAACGCGGATTGATCAGTACGATGTCGGCCATGAGGATTTCCGCTGTCTGACCGGGACCGGCCGCGATGATAGCCGAAGCGGCGGCGCGATGTCGGGGTTAATGCGGGGGGCGTCTAGCGGCGCGGTTCGAGGGTGACCTGGATGCCGCGGCGGGCCCGCAGCGTCGTCCAGGCGACCGGCTCCACCTGCTGGTCGGGCACCAGGCGGAAGCGGAAGCGCTGCGCCAGGACGGCGACCGCGATCAAGACTTCGTTCAATGCCAGCGCGGCGCCCGGGCAGACATGCGGCCCGACCCCGAACGGCAAATAGGAGTAGCGCGGCCGCGCGCTCGTCCGCTCGGGCGCGAAACGCTCGGGATCGAAGCGCTCGGGGTGCTGCCACAGCCGGCGGTGACGGTGGACGACCCACGGGATGATCGCCACCACAGAGCCCCGCGGCACGCGGTGGCCGCAAACCATATCGTCGGCCGCCGCGCTTCGTAGCGTCAGCGGCAATGGCGGGTAGAGCCGCATCGTCTCGTCCAGCACCTGGCGCAGGTAAACCAGGCGACCAAGATCCTCGGGAGCGGGCGAGCCGCCGCCGAGAACCTCGGCGAGTTCGACGTGCAGACGCTGCTCGACCTCGGGGTGCAGCGCCAGCAGGTACCACAGCCACATCATCGGCCGCAGCGGCGTCGCCGCGGTCGCGGCCAGGGTCAGCACCTCGTCGCGGATTTCCGCGTCGCTCAGATGCTGCCCGGTCTGGCGATCCGGCGTGTTGGCGAGGCGCCATAGCAGGTCCCGGCCGCCGCGGTAATCGGCGCTCCGGCGCTTGGCGATCAGGCGGTCGAGCAGGGCGTAATAGGTCTCCGGACCGGCCCGGCTGCGGCGCCAGCGGTCGACGAAGCGCAGCCGGCGCGGCAGCGGCAAGAGGTCGAAGACGCCGTATTTTTCCGGATAGCGCCCCATCCGCACCAGCATCGCGTCGATCTCGGGCTCGTTCCCGGCAAACACCCAGCCACTGGTGCGAGTCAAGAGATGGGTCAGGGTGCGGCCGATCTCGAACGGCTGGCCCGGCGGCAGCGCGGCCAGATGCTCGGCCGCCGCCTCGGTCAGCCGGATCAGCGTCGGCAGGTCGGGGCGCAACGCGCGGTGGTCCAGCGCCGGGTTGATGATGCGGCGATGCCGCCACCAGGCTTCGCCCTCGAGGCACACCATGCCGCCCTGCGCGCTGAACTCGAAGGCGCGACGCACCGGCGAGACCCGCAGGTAATTGTCGGTATTGTCCTGCAATACCCGCCGGATGCCGTCAGGGTCGCTGACCACGAAGACGCGGCGCCACAGATAGCGGCGCGCGACGAAGAGTTCGTCGAACAGCGCGTCGTCGCAGGCGGCGAGCGAATTTGCCGGCAGGGTACGCAACAGCGCGAAAGTCGAGAGCGGCCGGGCCGGTCGCGGCGGCATCGCCATGCGCGGCAGCGCGGCCTCTGGCATGGCCGTCGCCGGCAGTGCCACCAATCAGGCCGCGCGGCTCGCCGCGGCGACGCGCGGTTCGACCGTCATCCATATGCCGTCGCGTGGCCGGATGTTGGTCCAGGCGGTCGGCTCGACGGTGCGGCCGGCGACGAGGCGGAAGCGGAAGCGCTGCGCCAGCACCGCCGTCGCGACCGTCAGCTGCAGCATCGCCAGCGACGCGCCGACGCAGACATGCGGGCCAGCGGCGAATGGCAGATAGGCATAGCGCGACCGCGCCGCAGCTTCGGCCGGCTCGAACCGGTCCGGGTCGAAGCGGTCGGGGTCACGCCACAGCTTGCGGTGGCGATGCACCACCCAGGGCATGATCGCGACGATCGAACGGCGCGGCACCCGCCGGCCACAGACCACGTCATCGGCCGCGGCGGTGCGCATCATCATGATCGGCAGCGGCGGGTAGAGCCGCATCGTCTCGTCGAGCACCTGGCGCAGATAGACGAGCTTCGGCAGGTCGCCGGCGGTGGGCGCGCGCCCGCCGAGCACCCGGTCGAGCTCGCCGTGCAACTTCTCCTCGGCGCCCGGATGTGTCGCCAGCAGATACCAGATCCACGGCAGCGGGCGCAGCGAGGTCGCCGAGGTGGCGCCGAGGGTCAGGATCTCGTCGTGCAGTTCGGCGCGGCTGAGCCCGGCGCCGCTTTCGCGGTCGCGCGCGTTGGCTAAGCGCCATAACAAATCCTGGGGGCCGGCGTAGGCGGCGCTGCAGCGCTCCGCGATCAGTCGGTCAAGGAGCGGCGCGAAGCCGGCGGCCTCGGTGCGGGTTTTGCGGTGGCGGTCGAGCGCCCGCAGCCAGCCCGGCGTCGGCAGCAAATCAATCAGGCCGTAGCGCCCGGGATACTGCCCCATGCGGTCGATCATCGGGTCGAGCGCGCGGTCGACGCCGGCAAAGACGTGGCCAGTCGACAGCGTGATCAGGTGCCGGAAAGCCTCGTGGGTGTCGATCTCCTGCCCGGCCGGCAGCGCCGCCATGTGCTGCGCCATCGCCTCGGCCAGCTCGACCAGCATCGGCACGTCGGGCAACAGCGCGCGGTGATCGAGGGTCGGGTTGATCAGGCGGCGGTGCTGCCGCCACGGCGTCCCCTCGGCGTGCAGCATGCCGCTGCCCGAGGCGAACTCGAAGACCCGCCTGATCCACGTCAGGCGCGGGTAATTGTCATAATTGTCCTGCAGCACACGGCGGATGCCGTCGGGATCGCTGACGACGAAAAACCGCCGCCTCAAAAGCCGCCGCTCGACCACCAGCTCGTCGAACAATTCGTCATCGCAGGCCGCCAGCGAATTGGCCTGCGCGATCCGCAGCAGCCGGTAGGTCGAGAGCGGCCGGGCCGGCCGCGGCGGCATCGCCGGATGGGGCCGTCGCTCGACCTCCCCCGCCCCACTCATCGCGGCCCCCCGTTCGCTGCAACAGCGGCCCCGACAGTAACGCACTCGACCCGGGGCGCAAACATTGCGGCCGCCGCGAGGCGATTGACACCGGCCAGCGGCAGCGTCGAACATCGCCGCGGCGCGGGTTTCGGAAGGGCAGCGCGATGGAGATGGAGGACCGCACCGTCGTCGTCACCGGCGGCGCGTCGGGTATCGGCAGGGCGACCGCGCGCCTTCTGGCGCACGAAGGGGCGCGGGTGTTTGTCGGCGATATCGACGAAGCGGGCGGGCATGCGGTTGCCGAGGAAGCGGCGCGCGACGGGCTCGCCATCGAGTTCCTGCCGCTCGACCTGACGCAGCCCGGGGCGATCGAGGATTTTGCGGCGGCGGTCGCGGCGCGGGCCGCAATCTTCGATGGACAGGTCGACGGGCTGGTCAACGGCGCCGGCTGGGACCGCATCCAGCCGTTTCTCGAAAATCCGCCGGAGATGTGGGACCAGCTGATCCAGATCAACCTGTTGGGCGCGGTGCGCCTGAGCCGCGCGCTACTGTCGTCGATGGTCGTCGCGCAAGCCGGCAAGATCGTCAACATCGCGAGCGACGCCGGCCGCGTCGGCAGCACCGGCGAGACGGTCTATGCGGCGGCCAAGGGCGGCCTCATCGCCTTCACCAAATCACTGGCGCGCGAACTGGCGCGCTACCATATCAATGTCAATTGCGTCTGTCCGGGCCCGACCGATACGCCGCTGTTCCAGCGCCAACCGGAGCGGATGCGCGAGGCGCTGACCCGGGCGATCCCGTTCCGCCGCATCGCGCAGCCCGAGGAGATCGCCGAGGCGGTAATGTTTTTTCTCGGCCGGCGGTCCGATTACATCACCGGCCAGGTGTTGAGCGTCAGCGGCGGGTTGACGATGGTTGGCTGACCCGCCACCCCAAGGGGACCAAAAAACCAGGAGCTGAGCCATGCGTCGGGGCTATTTGACCTCTCTTGCCGGGGTTGCGCTGATCGTCGCGTCGGGTGCCGCCTGGGCGCAATCGGACGCCAACCAGGGTGCCCAACAAAACGTCCGCGAAAGCCAGCAATATGAGCAGCTGCTGTGCTCCAACCCGGCCTTTCGCGCCAAGCGGATCGCCCAGGAATGCGGTCCCGTGACCGATCCGCAGCTGCATGAAAGCTGCCTTGCCTCGTTCCAGTGCGGCGGGCAGCGGCCGGCGCCGCACCGCAACCAGGCGCCGCCATCCGAAACGATCCGCTGAAAAGAGGAGGGATAGATGGCCAATCCCGCTCCCGGTTATGCCACCAAGCCCGAGCACCGGGTCGATCTGTTGCCCGAGGCGCGGCGGGTGCGCGTCAGCTTTGCCGGCGCCGTGATCGCCGACAGCATTGCCACGGTGCGGTGCGAGGAAACCGGCCACCAGCCGGTCCATTACTTTCCGGAAAAGGACGTGCGGCTCGATCTGCTGCAGCCGACCGCCCACCATACCTATTGCCCGTTCAAGGGCGAGTGTTCGTACTGGACGATCGAGGTCGCCGGCGGCGGCGGCAAAACCGCCGCCGAAAACGCGGTCTGGGCCTACCAGGCGCCGTTTGACGAGGCGACGGGCCTCGCCGGCTATTACGCTTTCTACAAGAGCCGCGTCGATGCCCTCGAGGTAATGTGAGATGCCGCAGCTGATGCAGAACTGGGTGATCAGGAAGCCGGTCGCCGCCTCGCGCGGCGGCGTCGTCGTGGCCCAGAACGGGGTGGCCGCGGCGGTCGGCGCCGAGGTGCTGGCGGCCGGCGGTGGCGCGGTTGACGCGGTGGTCGCGACCGCCTTCGCGCTCGCGGTGCGCGAGCCGTGGAACAGCGGGCTCGGCGGCATTGGCTTCATGGTCGTCCACCCGCCGGGTGGCGGCCGCGCTGAAGTCGTCGATTTCGGCCCGATTTCCCCGGCGGGGCTCGACCCGGCTGCCTATCCGTTGACCGGCGAGACGCGCACCGAACTTTTCACCTGGCCTCAGGTCGAGGGCGACCGCAACATGCACGGGCCAGCCTCTTTCGCGATCCCGAGCGCGGTGCGCGGCTATGCGCTGGCGGTCGAACGGTTCGGCCGCACGCCGTGGCGCGACCTTGTCGCGCCGGCGGTGGCATTGGCCCGCCAGGGGCTGCCGGTCGACTGGTGGGTGACCCTGAAGACCGCGAGCGCGGCCCAGGATCTGCGGCGCTACGAGGAAAGCCGGCGGGTCTGGCTGCCGGGCGACCTGCCGCCGGTAAGCCCGCCGAACGGCGAGGCGCCGGCGCTGCAGCTCGGCCGCCTCGCCGACACGCTGACACGGCTTGCCGAATTCGGGCCAGACGATTTTTATCGCGGCGACATCGCGGCGGCGATCTCGGCGGACGCTCGGCAGGGCGGCGGCGTCTTGTCGGCGGACGATCTGGCGGCGTGCCGGGCGCGTCTCGTGCCGTCGCTGGAAATCCCCTATCGCGACTATTCGATGCACGCGGCGCGCGGGCTGACCGCGGCGCCGACGCTGGCCGACGTGCTCGACCGGCTGTCGAGCAAGCGCTTCGCGCAGGCGCCCGACGCGGTCTACTTCGAGACGCTGATCGATGCCTTGCAGCAATCCTACCACGCGCGGCTCGCCGGCCTCGGCGACGTTCGGCCGCCGGGCGAGAGCTGCACCACCCACATCACGGCGGTCGATCGCGAAGGCGGCATCGCCGCCCTGACGACGACGCTGTTGTCGACCTTCGGCAGCCGCTACGTACTGCCACAGACCGGCATCCTGATGAACAATGGGGTGATGTGGTTCGACCCGCGGCCGGGTCGCCCCAATTCGCTGGCGCCGGGCAAGCGGGCCCTGAGCAACATGTGCCCTCTGGTGGCGGCGCGCGACGGCCGCGCCCGCTTTGGGGTCGGCGCGTCGGGCGGGCGGCGCATTCTCGCCGCCGTGGTGCAGCTCGCGAGCTTCATCGTCGATTTCGCGATGACGCCGGGCGAGGCGGCACACCATCCGCGCATCGACGTCAGCGGCGAGACCGGGATTGCAATCGACCGCCGGCTGTCCGAGCCGATCCGCGAGCGGCTAGCCTCGCGCGCCAGCGCGGCGCTGGTCGAGCACACGGTATGGCCGTCGAATTTTGCCTGCCCCAATCTCGTGCTGCGCAGCGACGATGGGCTCGCCTACGGCGTCGCCGACGTGATGTCGCCGTGGTCGGCCGCCATCGCCGAGCCGGGGAAAGAGGCCTGACCATCGGCGCATCGGCGATGAACGACGCTTCCGAGGCGGTCCGCGCCAGACCCGCGATCGTGCGGCCGCGCGATGCGGCCTCGCTGATCGTGCTGCGCGGGGAGGGGCGCGGCCTCGAGCTCCTAGCCGGCCGGCGGCCGGAGCATGTCAAATTCATGCCCGGGGTCTGGGTGTTTCCGGGCGGCGCGATCGATCCCGAGGACCGCCGGCCGTGGCACGTCGAAGCCGGCGGCGAGCGGCTGCCGCCCCGGCTGCGGCACAGCGCGCGCGCCGCGTTGCGGGAAACCTGGGAAGAGGCGGGCGTGCTGGTGGGCCGTCCCGCAGCGTCCGACAGCGCGCCCGCTAATCCGCCGCCGGGCGCCACGCGCGGGCTCAGCCTCATTGAGACGGCCTATGCCGAACGCAACATCGCCGCGGCGCTCGACGCGCTCGAATATGTCGGGCGAGCGATCACCCCGACCGCAGTCTTTCGCCGCTTCAACACCCGCTTTTTTCTTGCGGACAGCAGCGCCGTCGTCGGTGATCCGGTGTCGACCGATGAACTCGAAGACGTCGGCTGGCATCCGATTGGCCGGCGTCCGCTGGCGCCGTTCCGCGACGTCAGCCAGTTCATGCTGCGTCGCGCGATAGCCTTGCGCGACGGGAGCGCACCTGCCGCGACGCCGTTGTTCTACACGGTGCGCAACAAGCGACGGATCCAGGTGTGCCGGGAGGCGGTGCTCGATCTCTAGCGCGCCCGAACGGCGCGCCGGGACACTGAAGGAGGCAAACGATGGCGATCCGCGAAATCCTCGTCACGATCGATAGCGCCGCGAGCGTCGCGCAGCTGCTGCCACCGGCGGCCGCGCTAGCGAAGGCGCACGGCGCGCGCCTTACCGGGCTGTGCGCCAGCGGCTACCCGGCCGAAGCTGCCTACGGCGATCTCTCGGGGTGGATGCAGCTCGTCGAAGCCTATCTGGACGCACAGCGCGCCGAGGCGAGCAGCGCCGAGGCGGCGTTTCGCCAGGAGCTGGCGCAGCACCAGCTAGCCGGAGACTGGATTTACCGCGAGAGCAACCCGACCGACACCGCGACCGCGCTCGCCGCGCTTTACGATCTGGTCGTAGTCGGGCAGCCCAACCCCGACGCCGAGTCCACGGGCACCCCGGTGCTGCGGCCGGAGGGGGTCGTGCTCGAATGCGGCCGCCCGGTGCTGATCGTGCCTTATGCCGGCAGCTTCGCAGCGCTGGGCCAGCGCGTGCTCGTCGCCTGGAACGGCAGCCGCGAGGCAGCGCGAGCGCTTCACGACGCGATGTTTGTAATGCAGGACGCCGCTGCCGTGACCGTGCTCGCGGTCGGGCCCGGCGCGCCCGACGCGGGCGCCGCCAGCGTCTCGGCTGGCGATGTCGCCGATGCCCTGGTTCGGCGCGGCATCACGGCCACCGCCGAGACCGAGACCGCCGGCGATATCGGGATCGAGGATCTGGTGCTGTCGCGCGCCGCCGATCTCGGCGCCGATCTGCTGGTTATGGGCGCCTACGGCCATTCGCGGCTGCGCGAATACGTGCTCGGCGGCGTCAGCCGCGGGATCTTCCAGCACATGACGCTACCGGTGCTGATGACGCATTGAGGGCTCAGAAGAACCCGGCGAGCAGGTTGATCGACAGGGCCAGCACCACGGTATTAAAGAGGAACGACAGGATGCCGTGGGCCAGCACTAGCCGGCGCCACGGTTGCGTCAATACCTGCACGTCGGAGACCTGCGCGGTCATGCCGATGACAAACGAGAAGTAGAGAAAATCCCAGTAGTCGGGGTCGCTCTGCTCGGCCGGGAAGGCCAGCCCGGGCGCGTCGTCATCGGCCAGGTCGTTGTAGAAACCGTGCGCGTAGTGCAACGCGAACATCGCATGGGCGAGCGACCATGACAGCAAGATCGTCAGGCCGGCGAGGACGGTTTCGGCCACCTGTCCGGCACCCCCCGCCGCCTTGGCCTCGCGCATCAGCCCGAGGATCGCGAACATGCTGAAGAAGGCGGCAGCCGCCACCAAGACAAGGAAAACCCAGCGCGTTTCGTCCTCGAGCGCGGCCCGATAACGCATTGCGTCCGGCGTAGCGCGGACCGCCATCGCGATCGCCAGCGCCAGGAAGACCACAGCCCCGCAATCCCAGGCGACCACCGCCCGCAGCGGGTCGCTGAACCCGCGCGGGGCCAGCAGCGCGACCGCGACGCCGAAGGCGATCGACACGAAGAGGCGCGGGCGAGATCGCAGATGCCGGCGCGCCGCGGCAATCGGCCAGAACGCCATCGCGCTCAGCTGGGCTTGAGGCCGAGGCGGGGAATCTCGATCGCCGGACAGCGGTCCATTACCACCTCGAGGCCGCGCGCCTCGGCCCGCCGGGCGGCGGCGGCGGCGACAACGCCGAGCTGCAGCCACACCACCTTGGCGCCGATCGCGATCGCCTCGTCGACCGCGGCGCCGGCCAGTTCGCTGCGGCGAAAGACGTCTACCATGTCGACCGGTTCGGGAATCTCGGCGAGGCTCGCATAGCAGCGCTCGCCGAGTATCTCACCGCCGGCGGCGAACGGATTGACCGGGACCGCGCGATAACCCTGCCGCTGCAGGTAGCGCATCACGCCATGGCTCGGCCGGTGCGGGCGCGGGCTGGCGCCGACCACCGCGATGGTGCGGACGCTGGTCAGGATGTCGCGCAGAAAACTATCGGGATAATTCGCGTGATCCATCGGCGGACTGTGCGCCCTCGCGTTGCCCGAAGGGAAGTGGCTCATCGCCCGGTCCGAAGCCTCGCCCGCGACCCCGCGTCCCCCAGCGAACCGGGCCGTGGGTTCAGTCGGCCGCGGCGGGCGCCGATGCCGCTTCAGCGCTCGCCGCACCCGCGCGCAAGAGGGTGACGCGATCGATGAGGATCGCGCCATCGAACGCGGCGCGGGTCGAACTGAGCCTGATCGCGAGCGGGCGCTCTGTCAGTGCGTCGAGGACAAAGTCAAGCCTGATTTGGGCACGGCCGTCGCGCTGCGGGCGGAGCGCCCCAGCGGCAAGCGGCCGGTCCGCGGCGATTTCGACGAGGAATTCATGCTCGACGGCGCCGCGCGACAGCAGCGCGCTCAGGGACAGCGACCAGGCGCCGGGCGGCAGCATGATATGCGGCCCCTCCAAGAGACCGCGCGCCCGACCGGTGATGTCGACCGGACCGGCGACGCGCTCGGTCGGCCGGTCGGCGAGAAAGAACAGCTCGCGCGTCCATATGATTGCCGACAGTTCGCGATCTTCGTCCGCGACATAGGGCTCGAGCGCGCCGATCACCATTTGCTGCTCGGCCGGCTGCAGCGCGTTCCACCATTGCGACGTGTCGTGCGGCGGCCGAACCGGACTGGCGCAGGCGAGATCGCGCAGGATGCCGGTGAGCGCGGCGTCATCGACCGCGATCCGCAGGTGCCGGGCGATAGCCGCGGCGGTCGCGGCCGGCTGCGGCGCGTCGCGATCGGCGTGCAGGATCAGCGCCCCAGGCATCGCCGCCCAATCCCATAACGCCCCGCAACTGCTCGCGACCATCTGCGTCGCCGCGGCAAGCCCAACGCCCTGGCCGAGCACCAGATCAACCAGCGCCGGACGCGGGTCGTCGAGCGCGACGATTAGGTCCCGCCGGTCATGGCCGAGCGCGGCGCGCAGCTTCCCGCCCGGCTGGCGCGCCGCCACCACGCCCTGTGAGGCGCCGGTGGTGAGGGCGTTGAGCGCCAGTTGATCCAGGGTCTCGGCATGGCTGAGCCCGTTCGGGCCAAGCGCCAGCCCAGCGAGTTCTACCGTCAGCGCATCACACCACTGGGCGAACCGGCCGGGCAATCCGAAGACAAAAAAGAACATCGCGCCCGCTTCGCGTTGCGTCAGGCGGCCTCTTCTAGCCAATCGCTGCCGTGGTGTCACCGTGGCCCGCCACAGGCTCGGCGCTCACAGGAAGGCGCTCACAGGTCGAGCACGGCCTCGAAAGCCTCCGAACCGCTAAAGGCGTCGGGTTGGCGCACCGCCAGCAGCTGCAGGACGACCTGGCCGAGCGCGAGGCGTCCACGCGGCTTCTGGTTGGTCACCAGCACGCGGATTTCGAGCCCTTTCGCGCTGGGCTCATCGAGCGAGAAATCGATGTCAGCGGCGTGGACGCCGCCCGCCGTCGGAACCAAGACGCTGTGGCCGAGTTGCCTGGTATCGGCGAAGGCATCGATCAGAAAGCTGTTGCCGGCGGCATCGGGCGAGACGCCGAGGATGATCCGCGCCGACCATCGCCCGGGCGGCAAGTGGATATAGGGGCCGTAGATCAAGACACGCGGCGGACCGGCGACATCGATGATCCCGGTCGGGCGAACAAACCCCTCGCTGTGCAGTATAAAAATCTCCCGCCGCCAGACGATCTGGTCGAGAACGCCGCCGCCGAACAGTTCGGCGTAACCCGCTAGCGCGCCATCGACGACCCGCTGCGCCGGCGTGGAGAGCGCCGCGGCGGCAGGCGCGGATGCCAGCGCGCGGGTCAGTTCGCTCGCCGCGATCCTCTCGGCGATGCGGCGGGTCCTCGGCCGGCTGAGGTTGAGCCCGAGATGGCCGGCAATCGCCACGACCGCGGCGCCAGGATCGGCCCGCGCCGCATTCGCGTGCAGCGCCAACGCTCCGGGCAGGGCGACGAATTGCATGATGAGCGGGCAGCAATTCGCCACCGCGCGTGTTGCCAGACCCAACTCCGAGCCGGTCTCGGCCAGGATATCCGCAACCGCGGCGCGCGGATCGTCGAGCGCGACGAGAAACCGCACTCCGGCCGCAGACAGGGCCGCCAGCAGCCGATCATCCGGCTGGTGCAATCCGACGACGAGATGGTCGCTGGTGGCTTCTATCAGCCGGTGGGCGATGATTTCGAGGGCCCCCGGTATCGGCCAAATGCGGGTCAATTCCTCGATCGAGGGCCAGGCAAGCTTGCTGACGCTGCCGCCCAGGGCACCAACCAGTTGCGCGACGACCCCCTCGCACCATGCGGCAAACCGGCCGGGAAAACCGACTGACAGAAAGATCACCCCGACACCCGGTCCGTTTGTCCCGCTGCGACATCTAGTGAAAGCGGCTAGGATTGGCGAGTGACGAAAGGCCGCGCGGGCCGGGTGCGTCGCGATTTCACAGCGGAGCAAGAGGGTGATGGTGACGCGTGATGAGGTGGTCTGGGCCTACCGCCTTTTCCTCGGTCGCGAGCCGGAGAGCGAGACCGCGATCGAACTGCACCGCCAACTGCCGGACGTCGAAGCTCTGCGCCACACCTTTCTCGACAGCACGGAATTCGCCGGCGCCAACAAGGTAAATTGGCTGGTACGGTGGCTGCACGGCTACTGGGTCGCCGCGCCGGTCATCGGCGGCCGCTATCTGATGTGGATCGACCTCGGCGACCGCTTCGTATCCTCGGCGTGCCTGCAGGACGACTACGAGAAAGAGGGCACGCGGTTTATGAACGCCGCGTTGCGACCCGGCGATGTTGTTGCCGACGTAGGCGCCGATCTTGGCTGGTTTACCCTGGTGGCCAGCGCGATTGTCGGCAATGAAGGCCGGGTCCACGCCTTCGAGCCCCGCGCCGAGACCGCGAACTATCTCGAAAAAACCGTGGCACTCAACAGCTTGGCCGACCGGGTGAGGGTGCATCGCTGTGCGCTGTCGGATCGGCAGGGAGAGGGCGTTCTAACCTGGTCGGCCGCTACCGACAACCCCGGCGGGTCGTTTCTGGCCGATGCAACGCCGGCCCCTGACATGGAGCGGCAGCCGATCCCGCTGCGAACGCTCGATGATCTGGCGTTGCCTCGCCTCGATTTTTTGAAGGTGGATGTCGAGGGCGCCGAGATGCGGGTGTTTCGCGGCGCGCAAGAGACCCTGGCTCGGTGTCGCCCGATGATCCTCTCGGAACTCCATCCGCAAATGCTGGAGCGCGTATCGGGCGACGCAGCGGATGCGTATTTCAGCTTCTTCGACCGGTTGGGCTATCGCGCTTTCATCGCCGATCGGGAGCGCTGGGGGGAGCAGATCAACGCGTATCCCAGCGACTGGCCGTGGCCGCTGATCAACCTGGCGCTGTTGCCGCGGCCGATCAGCCTGGACCAGGTCGTTACACCGCCCGGCGCGACAAGCGCGACCGAACAAGACGGCGGACCGGCCGCCCATCCGAGCGAAAAATTGCACCGCGACAAGAAATTATTCGGTCGGATCATCGACACCCTGCGAAGCGCGATCGGGGCCGGTTAGCCGAGGTCGGTGCGGGACAACAACAGGTCGCCATGCGGCAATCCCAGTAAAGCGGTCGCCTCAACCGGCGTGAGTTCGGCGCTCTCCCGGTCGATTACCCAGAAGCGAAATCCCAGCCCCTTCAGCCAGGCGACTAACTCGCCGAGATCGGCCCGGGCTCCCATCATGTCGACCGACCATTCGGTGATGATCTTGACGCCGGGGGAGCGCTCAATGAGGGCCTGCGCCCCGCGCAGGGCCAGCGGCTCCGATCCCTCGATATCCATATGGATGAGGTCGACCGCCCCGACCCGGTCGCCTAGCGCGGCATCGAGGGTCACCGCCGGGACTTCGATGCGGATCGGATAATTGTCGTCGTAGGTCGGGATGAAGTGGCCGGGGACGACATTGCCGCTGCCGTGATGATCCGGGCTCTGAGCGAGAATGAGGCTGCCCGGGCGGTCGCTGACCGCGCAGCATTGCAGGTCGATAAGATGGCCCAGGCCGTTGATGTAGATCGTTGCCTTGAGCAGGCGGACGAGGTCGGGTTGCGCCTCGAAGGCGTGTACCTTGCCGTGCGGCGCCACCGCGGCGCATAGAATAATGGTATAGTATCCGATATTTGCACCGCAATCGATCACGGTATATCCCGGACGCAGGAAGCGCAACATCGTTGCTTCTACATGCAGTTCCCAAGTGCCGTCCAACAATACCCGCGGCGTTATATCGACATCCTGAGGGACGACGTAGAGGCGCTGACCGCGATGCGTCCAGCAAAGCACTCGGTCGCCAAGAAATATCGGAGCCGGCCGCGGGCTGGCAGCGGCTCGGCTGGGTGCCCCCTGCGCACCCGATTTCTTCAATTCTTGATAGCGATGTGCGAACTCGTCGGTCGCGAGCAGATATTCGACGGCCTCGCGAAGGCCGCCGAGTCGCGACGCTGCCTCGATTTCGCTCTGGTGGATCGGCCGACGCCCGAGCAGCAGTTCAAAGGCGACGGCAACCTCGTCGCGGCGCAGCGCACCGACCGATTGCGCCCCGGTTTCTACGCGACGCGGTGAATGCTGCTGCCGCGCCGACCGCGAGAAGATGCTCATGCTCCATCCTCAACCGTTATTCTCCGTCATCCGCGGCTTCGATGAGGCCCAGGGCCGCCCAGGGCTGGGTCTCCGAGTTGGTCTCCGTCGAGAGCACCGAGCTGCGGATCTCGACGGTGCTATCGCTCGACGCCAACGAGTGGGTGATCTGGTGCCGAATCATTAACTCGAAGAGTTCGATGCGGTCGCGGTGGCGGGCGGCCACCGCCTGCAGGCTCGGATCGGGGGTCCGGCGCAACGCCGCGAAAAGCCGCAGCATCAAGCCGGCATGGTAGTTCCAGAAGCCGTGATTGGTGTGGCGCGTGCCGCCATCGTCGAGCCACGCCACGGCTATCGCATCGGCCTTATGCGGACCGTCGTGCCAGTCGATCCGTATCGTCTCGATCGAGTAGCAGCCGAGGCCGCGATCGATGACCGCGGCAAAGCGGGCATCCGCGATGATTTCGGCCGCCTGAGCCAGGGCGAACAGCGCGGCGCTGTGGCAATCGACAAAGACGATGCGCTGGCTGTGGACCCCCATCAGTATGCCGGACACCGCAGCCCCGGCGACGTCGTCGAACCGTTTCTCGAATTCGAGCAGCACCTCGCACAGCTCCCCCAGCCGGTGGCGATAATCGGCGCTGCCGGTCGCCCGGTGCATCGTGACGAGGCTCAACACGACAAAAGCCAGCTGGCGCGAGAAGATCGTATCCTCGCCGCGCTGGTGGCCCGATACGAAGAGGTCGAAATATGTCGCCAGACAGGCATCGAACAGCGACTTGGCCTCGTCGCGCAGGGTAGCGCCGCAGCCGCGCTGCCCCAGCGCCACGAAATAATGGGCGAAGGCATTGAGTTCGGCGCCGTAATCGTAGGAGACGCTATAATCGATCGCGGTTTCGTGCGGCACGCCGAGCGCGGCCGCGGCATCGTGCAGCAGCCGGCGGTAATCCTCGACCCGCCGGTAGAACCCGCCGGCGGTTAGCATCTTGTTCTCGGCCGCGACCAGCCGGCGGCCGCGGCAGCCGCCGCCGAAGCGGTAGCGGGCGCGGACAAAATGCAGAAACCCGGGCTCGCGCACCAAGACCTCGAGCTCGGCCAGACGCTGCGGCTCGCGGGGCGCCGTGTGAGCGGCCAGCGCGAACCCGGCGATCTGCTGCTGCACGATCGAATAATAGTCGCACCCCGCGACCGGCAATTTCTGGCGGCCCCGCGACTGGGCGGTGAAGCGCAACGGCTCGCCCTCGGGGCGCCCGGCGAAGATGTGGCTGTAACGCACCCCATTGAGGCCGTGGCTGAGATAATCCTGAGCGATCGTCAGCTCGACGTCGCTGATGTCGGCGCCGGGATCGACCTCGAGCGCCGCTTCAACGCCGATCACCATCGAGCGCGCATCGATCGAGTAGCGGTAGGATATGCGGCCGACCCGCAGCTCCTGCCGGCGCGGCTTGAAGCGCAGCTCGGCGGCGTAGCGCAGCTCGAGCCGATGGCCGTCGAGGTCGCTGGCAAAATCGTCGATTGCTTCTTCGACCGGCACTGAGTAGCGCCGCTTGCGGTGGGTGAACTCGACGCAATTGGTATGAAACAGCAGGTTGTCGGCGGTGCGATTGTCGTGGAAGCGGATGCCGGCGACGACCACGCCGCGCGACAGATCGCAGCGCAGGTGCATCAGCGAATGGTAGAAGCTCAATTCGCTGCCGTCCTGCCCGGTCAAGAGCAGCCGGGGCGAGCCGACCCGCCGCAGAATCAACGGGCCGCGGCACATCAGCCGCAGGAAGCGCAGAACCTCGTCGGTTTCCCGGGCATAGCGCCGGCACAGCTCGGGGCGCGCCAGCAGCTCGACGATCTTGGCATTGTCGTCGGTCCAGAACCAGGTGTCGCCGGCGAACGGATGCTCGGTCTCGGCGGCAGCGAAACACGCCGCGTCGGCGAACCGCAGCGGCCGGTAAAGCCGCCTCACAATGAACTCGGCGGCGGCCACCGGATCGATCGGCGAAGGTTGCATGTGCGGCTGCTAGGGGCTGGCGATCGGGCTCGGCGATGCGGCGGCGCGGGACGCGGGGCGGCCACCCATAAACCTGCGATTCGGAGCTCGACGCAATCCCCCGTGACGGGCGCTCCCGCGGCGCTGTTGTCGCTTGCGCGGCGGGTGGCGCCGCGCAATGCTCAATCGAGGCTCAAACCCGGGTGATTTCGGCTGCTCTTGGAAGAGAAGCGGGTGGCGCGATGAAGGTTTTGGTTACCGGCGGCGCCGGGTTCATCGGCTCGGCGGTGTGCCGCCTCTTTGTCGGCGAACTGGGCCTCTCGGTGCTCAACCTCGACAAGCTGACCTACGCGGCCAATCTCGCCTCGCTCAAGACGATCGACAGCGACCCGAGCTACTGCTTTCACCGCGCCGACATCTGCGACCGGGCGGCGGTCGCCGACCTGCTGCGCGCCTTCGCCCCCGATGCGGTGCTGCACCTCGCCGCCGAGTCGCATGTCGACCGCTCGATCGATGGCCCGGGAGCCTTCATCCGGACGAATATCGAGGGCACCTATGCGCTGCTCGAAGCTACGCTCGAATACTGGCGCGGCTTGCCGGCCGAGCGGGCGGCACGGTTCCGCTTTCACCATGTCTCGACCGACGAGGTGTTCGGCTCGCTCGGGCCCGACGGCAAGTTCACCGAACGGAGCCGCTACCAGCCCAATTCGCCCTATGCCGCCTCGAAGGCGGCGTCCGACCACCTGGTGCGGGCGTGGCATGAAACCTTCGGCCTGCCGACGGTGCTGAGCAACTGCTCGAACAATTACGGCCCCTACCATTTTCCGGAAAAGTTAATTCCGCTGACGATCCTGAAGGCGCTGCACGGCGAGGAGATCCCGATTTACGGGAAGGGCGACAACGTGCGCGACTGGCTCTACGTCGACGACCACGTCCGCGCGCTCCATGCCGTGCTGTGCCGCGGCCGCCCGGGCGAGAGCTACAATATCGGCGGCGACGCCGAGCGTAGCAATCTCGACGTTGTGACCCTGATCTGCGACCTGCTCGACCAACTGCAACCAAAGTCGCCGCACCGCCCGCACGCGCGGCTGATCTCCTTCGTCGCCGATCGGCCCGGCCATGACTGGCGCTACGCGATGGATGCGACGAAAATCCGGGGCGAACTCGGCTGGCAACCGCGTGAAAACTTCGCGACGGGCCTGCGCCAGACCGTCGCCTGGTATCTCGACAATCGCTGGTGGTGGCAGGCGATCTGGTCGCAGCGCTACCGCGGCACCCGCCTCGGCGTCGGCCATCCCGACCCTCACCCCCACTTGTCGGGGAATGACGTCGAGGGAGACCGATGAAGGGCATCATCCTCGCCGGCGGGTCGGGCACCCGGCTCTACCCGGCGACGCTGGTCGTCAGCAAGCAGCTCCTGCCGGTCTACGACAAGCCGATGATCTATTACCCGCTGACGACGCTGATGCTGGCCGGCATTCGCGACATCCTCGTCATCACCACGCCCGAGGAGCGAGGCCGCTTCGAGGCGCTGCTCGGCGACGGCAGCCGCTGGGGCCTCGCGCTGTCCTACGCCACCCAGCCGCGCCCGGAGGGGTTGGCGCAGGCCTTCATCATCGGCCGGGACTTTATCGGCGACGGCGCCGTCGCCCTCGTGCTCGGCGACAACATTTTCTACGGCCACGGCCTGCCGGAGATGCTGCAGGACGCGGCGCGGCCGCGCCCGGGCGCCACGGTCTTCGCCTATCAGGTGCGCAACCCGCAGGCCTATGGCGTCGTCGAGTTCGACGGCGGAGGCAAGGCGATCTCGATTGAGGAAAAGCCGATCGAGCCGCGTTCGCAATGGGCGGTTACCGGCCTCTATTTCTACGACAACGCCGTCGTCGAGATCGCGCGAGGCCTAAAGCCGTCGGCCCGCGGCGAACTCGAGATCACCGATCTGAACAATGTCTATCTCGGCCTCGGCCTATTGCAGGTGGCGCGGCTGGGCCGCGGCTATGCCTGGTTCGACACCGGCACGCACGAGGATCTGATCGAGGCCGGCGAATACGTCCGCACCGTCGAGATGCGCCAGGGTCTCAAGATCGCCTGCGTCGAGGAAGTCGCCTATCATATGGGCTATATCGACCGCGACCGGTTGCTGGCCGAGGCGCAGCGCTTCGGCAAGAACGATTACGGCCGCTATCTCGCCAACCTGCCCGAATAGGATCCCTTGCCATGAGCAACCCCGGTTTCGCCTACCCCAATCTCTTCGGCAAGAAGGTGCCCCCGCCGGCGCCGCGCTGGGCCGGCAACGCCAAATACAATTTCATCGGCGGCCACAACGACCGCACGCTCGTGCCCATCGAGGGATTGATCGAAGCGGCCGCCACCGCGCTGCGCCGCGACGGCCGCGAACTGGCTCTTTACAGCATGGCGCAGGGGCCGCAAGGCTATTTGGGCCTGCGCCAGTTTGTCGCCGACAAGCTCGGCCGCTGGCGCGGCATCAAGGGCACCGCGGAAGATGTGCTGATCACCTCGGGCTCCGGCCACGCGATCGACCTCGTCAACCAGGTGCTGCTCGAACCGGGCGACACGGTGATCCTCGAGGAATTCACCTATGGCGGCTATCTGACGAAGCTGCGCCGGCTCGGCGTCACCATCGTCGGCACGCCGCTTGACGAGGATGGCATCCGGATCGACGCGCTGGGGCAAATCCTCGCCGATTTGAAGCGCCATGGCACCACGCCCAAATACATCTGCACGACCGCGACGATCCAGAACCCGACCGGCAGCATCATGCCGCTCGCCCGGCGCCACCAGCTGCTGGCGCTGGCGCGCGAATACGGCGTCCCGATCTTCGAGGACGAATGCTACTCCGACCTGACCTGGGGCGGCATGGACGTGCCGCCGGCGCTCTATTCGCTCGACCCGAGCCACGTCATCCATATCGGCTCGTTCTCGAAGACCCTGGCCCCGGCGCTGCGCCTCGGCTACGTGATCGCCGATTGGGAATTCATGAGCCGCATGGTCGCGATCAAGACGGCGGCCGACAGCGGCACCGGCGCCCTCGAACAGATGGTCGTCGCCGAATACTTCTCGAAGCATTTCGAGGCGCATGTCGACGAATTGAGCCGCGCGTTGAAGGGCAAGCTCGATACGATGGTCGAGGCGGTCGAGCGCGAGTTCGGCACCGCAGTCGAGCCGTGGGCACCGAAGGGCGGGATTTTCCTGTGGATGAAGCTGCCCGACGAGATCGACGTGCGCAAACTGGTGCAGCCCGCGCTCAAGGCGGGCGTCGCGTTCAACCCAGGCCCTGAATGGGCCGTCGACGGCGAAGCCTCGAAGTCGCGGCTGCGCCTGTGCTTCGGCCTGACGACCAAGGATGAGATCCGCGAGGGGGTCGCCGCCTTCGCCCGCGTCTGCTACGAGGAGACCGGCATCCCCGAGCAGAGCGGCAACATCCGCCGCTCACCCGCCTCATCATAACATCGTCATCCCGGCGCAGCCCGGGACCCATATTTCAGCGATCTCGATGGTAGATCGCTGGATCCCGGCCGTCACCGAAATGGTAATTTTGAGGGTGGTGTGATGCCGAGCCAAACAGAGATGCGAGCGAATATAGACGCGGCATTGCAGGGTACGGTGGAGCGGCGCGAGGTGCCCGGGGTCGTCGCGATGGCGGCGAGCGAAAAAGGGCTGATCTACCGAGGCGCCTTCGGCGTGCGTGCATTCGGCCAAGCGCCGGCGATGACGCTCGACACCGTCTTCCGCATCGCCTCGATGACCAAGGCGATCACCTGCGTCGCGGCGCTGCAGTTGGTCGAAGCAGGCAAGCTCTCGCTCGATGGGACGCTACCCGACATCGATCCGGCGCTTTCCGCGCCCAAGGTGCTCGACGGTTTCGCGCCCGACGGCACGCCGCAGCTGCGACCGGCGAAGCGGCCGGTCACGCTGCGGCATCTGATGACCCACACCGCCGGCTTCACCTACGAGATGTGGAACGCCGACACGCTGCGCTATGTCGAAGCCAGCGGCACGCCGATGGTGATGTCGGGGCAGCTCGCGGCATTGCGCCGGCCGCTCAATTTCGATCCCGGCGAACGCTGGGAATACGGCATCAACATCGACTGGATCGGCCGGCTGGTCGAAGCGGCGAGCGGGCAGGCGCTCGACGCCTATCTGCGCGACCATATTTTCGCGCCGCTCGGCATACCCGACACCGGCTTCGCGCCGACGTCCGACCAGCGCGCCAGGCAGGCGAGCGTGCATCAGCGCCAGGCGGATGGCAGCCTCGTGCCGCAGCCACTCGAAGCGCTGGGGCCCCGCGAATTCCTCGCCGGCGGCGGCGGGCTCTATTCGACCGCCGGCGACTATTTGCGCTTTCTGCAGATGCTGCTGCATGGCGGCAGCCTCGACGGCGCCCGCATCCTCCAGGCAGAAACCGTCGCCGAGATGAACCGGAACCAGATCGGCGACCTGCCGGCCGGGGTCCTCAAGAGCAGCGCGCCGCTGCTGACCAATGACGTCGACTTCTTCCCCGGCGCCCGCATTCGCTGGGGCCTCGGCTACATGCTGAACCTCGATCCCGGCCCCAACGGCCGCAGCGCCGGTACGGTCAGCTGGGCGGGCCTCTTCAACAGCTATTACTGGCTCGATCCGGTCCGCCGCATCACCGGCGTGATCCTGACCCAGATCCTGCCGTTCGCCGATCCTGCCGCGGTCAGCCTCTACGGCCAATTCGAGCGTAGCGTCTACGCCTTGGCCGAGGCCGCATGACCCTCTTCCACCTGCTGCGGCATGGCGAGCGGCAGGAAAGCCGCGTACTGGTCGGGCGCATGCCGGGGATCGCTCTGAGCGAGCGCGGCCGCAGCGAGATCGCGGCGGTCGCCGAACGCCTCGCGGAGGGCAACATCGCGGCGCTCTATTCGAGCCCGCTCCAGCGCACCCGCGAATCGGCCGAGATCGTCGCCGCCCGGCTCGGCCTGCCGGTCGCGTTGCACGACGATCTGATCGAGCTCGATTTCGGCGAATGGACCGGCGCGACCTTCGAGGCGATCCGCGCCGACCCGCGCTGGCCGGCCTGGGCCAACCACCGCAGCCTCGCGACAATCCCCGGCGGCGAGAGCATGCGACAGGTGCAGCGCCGCGCGGTCGAGGCCCTCCTCGAAATCGGCGAGGCGCACCCCGACGAAAGCGTGGTCGTCGTCAGCCACGGCGACGTTATTCGCGCGATGCTGGTCTTCGCGCTCGGCATGCCGCTCGATTTCTACGGCCGGATCGAGGTCGCGCAGGGTTCGCTCAGCACGGTGCGCATCGATACTGCCGGAATCCGCGTTCTCGCGATCAACGAACGCCCGCGCCTCTAGCCCGGCAGGCGAGGCAGACCTAGTCTAGCGGCCGCGTGCCGGGACGGCTGCAGGCTCCGCCGGCTCGGCGAAACGGGCATGCGCCGCGATATAGGCGTCGACATGCGCCGCCACCGTATCGGCGCTCTCGGCGAAGAAGTGGTCGGAGCCCGGGATCTTGCGAAAATCGATCTTGATGTCGCGCTGATGCGACAGCTTGTGGACGAGCTTCTGCACCGCCTCCGGCGGCACCAGCGAGTCCTGGTCGCCCTGCAGGATCAATCCCGATGACGGGCACGGCGCGAGAAAACTGAAATCATACTGGTTGGCCGGCGGCGCCACCGAGATGAACGCCTCGATCTCGGGCCGCCGCATCAACAGCTGCATGCCGATCCAGGCGCCAAACGAATAGCCCGCGACCCAGCAGCTCGCGGCATTGGGGTTGTAGCCCTGCAGCCAGTCGAGCGCCGCGGCGGCATCGGCTAGCTCGCCCTCGCCGCGGTCGAAGCTGCCCTGGCTGCGCCCGACCCCGCGAAAGTTGAACCGCAGGGTCGAAAACCCGCGGCGGACAAACGTCTGATAGAGCGTGTATACGACCTTGTTGTTCATCGTCCCGCCATGCAGCGGGTGCGGATGCAGCACCACCGCCATCGGCGCGGTGCCGCCACGGGCATGGTGATAGCGGCCCTCGATGCGCCCTTCCGGGCCGTTGATGATCACGTCAGGCATGGCAAATCCGGTTCAAATCCGACTCTCCGGGTCTGGTTTGACGACCCCTTTTGCACGGGTTCCGCAACACCGCTCGACCTATACTTGATCCGGTTAGTGGGGGAATTATATGCTCGTGCCGGGGTCCGCAAAGCCGCCGCGCGAGCGCGGCGTGGCAGGCGACGATAACATAGTGACGGCGATGCTCTTCAAAAACCTGCGCAGCGAGATTGACGCGACGCTGGCGCGCGACCCGGCGGCGCGCTCCCGCCTCGAGGTGGTGCTGTGCTATCCCGGCTTTCAGGCGCTGCTCTATTACCGGCTGGCGCACTGGCTTTGGCAGTACGGCTGGCACCTCACCGGTCGCTTCATCTCGCATGTCGGGCGGGTGCTGACCGGGATCGAAATCCATCCGGGCGCCCGCATCGGCAAGCGGCTCTTTATCGACCACGGCATGGGGGTGGTGATCGGTGAGACCGCCGAAATTGGCGACGATTGCACGCTCTATCACGGCGTGACCTTGGGCGGCACCCGCCCGACGCGCGAGCAGGGCGGGCAGAAGCGCCATCCGACGATCGGCAACAACGTCATCGTCGGATCGGGGGCGCAGGTGTTGGGGCCGTTCCGGGTTGGCGACGGCGCCCGCATCGGAGCCGCTTCGGTAGTACTGCGCGAGGTGCCCGATGGCGCCACGATGGTTGGCAATCCGGCCCGTCAGGCCGGCCGGCGCTCGGGGACCGAGGCCGGCCCCCCCGGCTTCGAGCCCTACGGGGTCAGCGGCGAGATCCCCGATCCGATCGCCCGTGCGCTCAACGGCCTGCTCGACGAGGTCGCAGCGCTGCGGGCGCGGCTCGCCGAACTCGAAGCGACGCCCGATCTAGCGGTGCCCGGCGAGAGCGCGCCGCCGGGACCCGAAGCGGTGCGCCGCCGCGTCGCGGGAGCGCAGCCGTGAAACTCGGCAGCAAGGGCCGCTACGCGGTGATGGCGATGGTCGATTTGGCCCAGCACGGCGGCGGCGCCCCCGTGTCGCTAGGCGATATCGCCGAGCGCCAGGAGATCTCGCTCTCTTACCTCGAACAGCTATTTGCTAAGCTGCGCCGTAACGGCCTCGTCACCAGCGTGCGCGGCCCGGGCGGCGGTTACCTCCTCGCGCGCGGGCGCGACGAGACGCGGATCTCCGACATCATCCTCGCGGTCGACGAACCGCTGCACGCGGTGCGCTGCGTTCCGGGCGCCGCGATCGGCTGCCGCGGCGATCGCAGCCGCTGTCCGACCCACGATCTGTGGGAGGAACTCAGCAACCAGATTCACCTCTATCTGAGCTCGGTATCGCTCGGCGATGTTTGCGATAAGCGCGTGCTCGGCACCAGCGGCATGGCCCAGCGCACGGAATACCGGGCCGCGAACGTCCGCTAACGTGAGCCAAGCGCCAAGCGCCAATCCGCGCGAGACCTATCTCGACTGGAACGCGACCGCGCCGTTGCGGCCAGAGGCAGCGGCGGCGGTCGCCGCGGCGCTCGCCCTTTGCGGCAACCCGTCGTCGGTGCATCGCTGGGGCCGCGCGGCGCGACGGCTGGTGGAGGTCGCGCGCGGGGCGGTGGCGGCGCTGGCCGGCGCGTCGCCTGACGGCGTCGTCTTCACCAGCGGCGGCACCGAGGCCAACCACCTCGCGCTGCTCGGCAGCGGCCGCGAGCGGATCCTGGTGTCGGCGATCGAGCACGGCTCGGTGTTGCAGGCGGTGCCGGCGGCCGAGCGCATCCCGGTCGATGCCGAGGGAATTGTCGACGCGGCGCGGCTTGAACAGTTGCTCGCCGGCGATTCGCGCCCGGCCCTCGTTTCGGTGATGCTCGCCAACAACGAGACCGGCATCCTCCAGCCGGTCGCGCGGATCGCCGAAATCGCGCGGGCGCACGGCGCGCTGTTTCACTGCGACGCGGTACAGGCGGCCGGCAAGATGCCGCTGGCGGCGGCCGAACTCGGGGCCGATCTGCTCAGCCTCTCAGCGCACAAGCTCGGCGGCCCACCCGGCATCGGCGCGCTGGTGGTGACCGGCGCGGCCGAGCTCGCCCCGCTGATCCGCGGCGGCGGCCAGGAGCGCGGCCGCCGCGCCGGCAGCGAAAACCTGCCGGGCATCGCCGGGTTCGCCGCAGCAGCCGAAGCTGCGCTGGCGGCCGTCACCGATTACCGGCGGGTCCAGGATTTGCGCGACGGGCTCGAAGCGGCGGCGCTGCGGGCGGTGCCGGAGGCGGTGGCGATTGGCGCCGGCGTGCCGCGCCTGCCCAACACGGCGGCGCTGTCCTTGCCCGGGGTCGCGGCGGAAACCCAGGTCATCGCGCTCGATCTCGACGGGGTCATGGTCAGCGCCGGCGCCGCTTGCTCGTCGGGCAAGGTCGGGCCAAGCCATGTGCTGGCGGCGATGCGGACGCCGCCCGACATCGCCCAGGGCGCGATCCGCGTCAGCCTCGGCTGGACAACGCGCGAGGCTGACATCGCACATTTCCTCGACGCCTGGACCGGGCTCGCGCGGCGCACGCTGGCCAATCGCAGGATGACGAACGCCGCCGAGGCGCCTACATAGAGTGACGGTGAGGTCGATTTCGGCATTATCGTGGGGCGGGAGATACGGGAACGATGGCACAAAAGCAGGCCATGTTGGTGACCGACGCCGCAGCGGAGCGCATCCGCGCGCTCTTGGACCGGCGCGGCAAGCCCTCGATCGGGGTGCGGGTCGGGGTGCGCGCGCGCGGCTGCTCCGGCCTCAGCTACACGCTCGAATACGCCGACGAGAAGGGCAAGTTCGACGAGATCGTCGAAGACAAGGGAGTGACGATCCTGGTCGATCCGAAGGCCGTCATGTTTCTCCTCGGCACCGAGATGGATTACGTCGAGGAGAAGCTCGAATCCGGCTTCGTTTTCCGCAATCCGAACGAGAAGGGCCGCTGCGGCTGCGGTGAATCCTTCCACGTCTAGGCCGGCCACGTCTGAGCCCGCACTGGCGCTGGGGCAGCTCGCGGCGGCGGGCGCCGTCCGGATCACCGGTGTCGATCTTTCGCGGCCGCTCACGCCCGAGCTGAAGAACGCAATCGTCACGGCCTTTCTTGCCCACCACATCGTCATCTTCCCGGACCAGGCACTGACTCGCGAGCAGCAATTCGGCTTCGCGGCGAATTTCGGCGAGGTCGAGGCGCACGGCACCCATCGCCCCGGCGCCGACAAGAAGCGCTACGGAGTGGCGCACGTGCTCTCCAACCTCGACGAGCATGGCAGGCCGCGCTTCAGCTCGTCCAAGGCCGCCAATTACCACTGGCATACCGACAAACCCTATCACGCGGCACCGCCGATGCTGACGATGCTGCATGCGGTCGAGCTGCCGCCCTCGGGCGGTGACACCGAGTTCGCCAATACCGCGCTCGCCTACGCCGCGCTGCCGCCGGCGACGCAGCAGCGCCTCGCCGGCCTACGGGTTGTGTTTCGCCCGGCCTTCGACGCGAGCCGTCCCTCGGTCGAGCATCCCTTGGTGCGCACCCATCCCGACACCGGTAAAAAGGCGCTTTATCTTGGCAACCATGCGACGCACATAACGGGAATGCCGGAAGCCGACGGCGCCGCGCTGCTCGCCGGGCTGCTCCAACACGCGACGCAGCGGCAATTCGTCTACGTCCAGCGCTGGCAGGTCGGTGATCTTGTCATGTGGGACAACCGCTCCCTCTTGCACCGCGCGGTTGCCAATTACCAAGCCGACAAATACCGCCGCGTCATGCACCGCAGCGTCGTCCGAGGCACGCCGCCGTTCTGAGGGCCTTGCCCCCAAGCGGCGCTTGCGCCTAGCTTCGCCCGTAAGCCTCAGCCGGGGCCTGCGCCGAGCCGCGCCGCAAGCGGCAATTGGCCATCCGCACCGATCTCGCCGGACGCGATTGATCCCCGCGCTCCGGGCGCCGGCGGCGCCAGAGCGAAACCAAAACGACGCCCGATCAAGGCGCGCTGCGGCATCTCGCGCAGCCGCCAGACCTTGGCGTCTATCAGGAAATGGCCGCAGGTGATCCCCAGGTAAAAGTGCTGGACAAACGATGAGCGTAATCCCGCAAAGAAGAACAGGCCGCCGAGGATTGCTAAAGCAAGCCCGCTCGCGCTAATCGCCCGTCGCGGCGCCGTCCAGGCCAGCACACACATGAACAAAAGGTATTGTGCGCCATGCGCTATGGCATAGCTCCAAAATACGACGAGCACGCTGCCGCTGAGCAATGCCGGCAGAAAAAACAAGGCGGCACAACCTGCGGCCGCCACAACGAGCGGCGACCGGCGCGCGGCTGGATCCCGCCAAACGATAACGATGATCCACGCAATGGCGACGGCATAGAGGGCCGCCCCAGCCAATCGGAGCGCCCCCGGGTCCCCGAGCGCCGGCAGGTCCGTGGTCCGACTCGCCATGACGCCCAGGATCGCGACGGGCACTGTAGCGGAGAGCGCGGCAGACAGTTGTGCCGGCAACCGAGTGCCGCTTGCCTTCGCCGCGAAGGAGACAATTCCGTAATTCTGGCGCTGGTAGTGGAAGACCTGCCATGAGAAGAAAGCGAGAAAGAGGCCGGGCCAGATCGTCGGCGCCAATTGTCCGATGATAATGAAGCCAGCCCCCAACGCCAGCGGAGCGACGACAAACCGCAGCCAAGCGCGCCGGACCAGTGGACGAAATTCGGGGTCTCCGAACAGATAGAGGGTCGACGCAACGTGTCCGCCGCCAGTCAGATTGGCAGCGAAAATTATTCCGGGCAGCTGCGCTTCGTGCGGCGCAAATCCTAGGATCAGCGCGAACGGCGCCAGCGTCACTGCCAGCAATGCGCAAAAAAACACCGATTTCCCGGCACCGCCCGATGGCATCCAGCCCTCCCAATCAGGCAGTCGGCAGCATAGCCCGGTCAGGTTTAGCTAAAGTTAATGCATCCTTCTCGACAGCCGCCGCGGCAGTCTCGCTTGATCTGGCGGCGCAGCTTCCCTAAGGATGCCGACCTCGAAGCCCGACCGCGAAGGGATCTGACGTGCCGCCGGCAGACGAGGTTTACGGCGCGCCGCATCTGGCGCGCAATCCGGCGAATTTCGCGGCGCTGACGCCGCTCAATTTTCTCGCCCGCGCGGCCGCCGTTTATCCCGACAAGCTGGCAGTAGTCGACAGCGGGCGGCGCTTTACCTACTGGCAGTTCGATGAGCGCTGCCGGCGCTTCGCCGACGCGCTGCGGCAGCGCGGCATCGGGCCGCGCGATACGGTCGCGGTGTTGGCTCCCAACGTCCCGGCCCTGCTCGAAGCGCATTACGGCGTGCCGATGGCGGGAGCGGTGCTGAACGCCTTGAATTATCGTCTCGACGCGGCCTCGATCGCCTTCATTCTCGGCCACGGCGGCGCCAAGCTCCTCATAGCCGATCGCGAGTTCGGCCCGCTCGCAAGCGCGGCGCTGCGCGCGCAGGGCCGCAAGATCCCGCTGGTCGAGATCGCCGACGGCGACAACGGCGCCCCGCTCGGTGGCACGGAATATGAGGAGTTCCTCGCCGAGGGAGACCCGGCCGCCGCGTGGTCGCCGCCCGAGGACGAATGGGCGGCGATCGCGCTCAACTACACCTCAGGCACCACCGGCAACCCGAAGGGCGTCGTCTACCACCATCGCGGCGCGTTTTTGAACGCGCTCGGCAACGCGATCACCTTCGGCCTCGACCGGCATTCCACCTATCTGTGGACGCTGCCGATGTTTCATTGCAGCGGCTGGACCTACACCTGGGGCGTCACCGCCGTCGCCGCGACGCATGTCTGCCTGCGCCGGGTCGAGCCGGCGGCCATCTTTGCCGCGATCGCCGAGCATCGGGTGACGCATCTGTGCGGCGCGCCCATTGTCCTCAACATGCTGGTGCACGCCCCTGACGCGGTGAAGCGCCGCTTCGAACATGTCGTCGAGGCGGCAACCGGCGGCGCGGCGCCGCCCTCATCGGTCATCGAGGCGATGGAGCGGATGGGCTTTCGCGTGACGCACCTCTATGGCCTGACCGAGAGCTACGGCCCCTCGACGTCGTGCGCCTGGCAGGAGGAATGGGCGGGCCTGCCATTGGCCGAGCGCTCGGCCAGGATGGCGCGCCAGGGGGTGCAATACCTGACGTTAGACCGGCAGCGCGTCGCCGACCCGGCGACGATGAGGGATGTGCCGGCCGACGGCGCGACGATCGGTGAACTGATGCTGCGCGGTAACACGCTGATGAAGGGCTATCTCGCAAACCCGGCGGCGACCGAGGAGGCCCTCGTCGGCGGCTGGTTCCACACCGGCGACCTCGCGGTCATGCACCCGGACGGCTACGTCGAAATCAAGGACCGCTCGAAGGACATCATCATCTCCGGCGGCGAAAATATTTCCTCGATCGAGGTCGAGGAGGTGCTGTACCGCCATCCGCAGGTCATGGAAGCGGCGGTCGTCGCCCGGCCGGACGAGCGCTGGGGCGAGAGCCCGTGCGCATTCGTCACGCTGAAGGAAGACGCGGGCGCGGTGACGCAGGCTGAGATCATCGCCTTCTGCCGCGGCAATCTGGCGCATTACAAGGTGCCGCGAACCATCGTGTTCGGCCCGCTGCCCAAAACCTCCACGGGAAAAATCCAGAAATACGCGCTGCGCGAGCAGGCGAAGGCCGTGCAGGCGTGAGCGAAAGCGCTCGCGTCGCGATGCCGAATTTCTCCGTCGCCGGCGAGGTGGTGCTGGTCACCGGGGCGTCCTCCGGCATCGGCGAGCATTTTGCCAGGGTGCTGGCCGCCGCCGGCGCCAAGGTGGCGCTCGCGGCGCGCCGCGAAGACCGCCTCGCCGAATTGGCGCGCGAGATCGAGGCCAAGGGCGGGCAATGCCTGCCGCTTGCTTGCGATGTGACAAAGCAAGCGAGCGTCGCCGCCGCCATCACCGCCGCCGAGGAGCGTCTCGGGCCGCTCTCGGTCCTCGTCAACAACGCCGGCGTTGTCGTCTCGAAGCCGCTGTTCGAGCACACCGAGGAGGATTGGGACTACGTCGTCGACACCAATCTCAAAGGCGCGTGGCTCGCGGCGCGCGAATTTGCCCACCATCTCGTCGGGCTGAAACGCCCGGGGCGGATCATCAACATCTCGTCGGTCCTCGCCTCGCGCACGATCGGCCGGGTGCCGGCCTATTGCGCGGCGAAAGCCGGCCTCAGCCACCTGACGCAGGTGCTGGCGATGGAACTGGCGCGCTACGGCATTCTCGTCAACGCGCTGGCGCCGGGTTACATCGAGACCGACTTCAACCGCGCCTTCTTTGCAACCGAACCCGGCAAGGCGCTGATCGGCCGTATCCCGTTGCGGCGCATCGGGCAGGTCCCCGACCTCGACGGAGCGCTGTTGTTCCTCGCCTCGCCGGCCAGCGCCTATGTCACCGGCGCGGTCCTCGCGGTCGATGGCGGCCACGCCGTTGCCGCCATTTGACCTCGGGGCGCTCGCCCGCTTTCTCGCCGCGACGAGCGGCGCGAGCAGCGTTGAAATCGCCGGGATAGAGCTGCTTTCCGGCGGCGCAATCCAAGAAAATTGGGGGATCGACGCAAGCTTTGGCGGCGGTGACCTGGCTGGGCCGCAGCGTCTCGTGCTACGCACCGGTGCTGCAACCGGCATTCCATCGAGCCTGTCGCGCATCGAGGAATTCGCTGTGCTGCGCGCGGTGCACGCCGCTGGCGTCGCCGCACCGGAGCCGCTGTGGCCCTGCCCCAATCCGAGCGTCATCGGCAAGCCGTTCTTTGTCATGCGCCGCGTTCCCGGAACCGCGCAGGGCCGACAGATAACGTCCGACCCGGCGTTCGATCCGGGCTTGCCGGAAATCGCCGCCCGGCTCGGGCATCAGCTGGCGCGTCTCCAAACCATCCGGCCGCCCCGTTCGGATCTCGCTTTTCTGCCGTCGATTGGCGCCGAGGAGCACATCGCGAGCTTCCACCGCTATCTGGACGCGCATCCCGCCCCGCGGCCGGTCCTCGAATGGGCAATACGCTGGCTGGAAACCCACCGGCCGGCGCCGCTGCCCGCGGTGCTGTGCCATCGCGATTTCCGTACCGGCAATTACTTGCTCGATGGGGCCGAGTTGACCGCGATCCTCGATTGGGAATTCGCCGGTTGGGGCGATCCCGACGAGGACATCGGCTGGTTCTGCTGCAAGGGCTGGCGCTTCGCCCGGCTCGACCGCGAGGCCGGCGGCATCGCGGCGCGCGCGCCGTTCTACGCCGGCTACGAGAGCGCCGCCGGCCGCCAACTCGATCCGGCGCGGGTATTTTTCTGGGAGATGCTTGCAAATGTGCGCTGGGGGATCATTGCCTTGCAGCAAAGCGACCGGCATCTGATCGGCGGGGCGCGCGATCTCGCGACCGCAATCATCGGCCGCCGCGCCGCCGAATGTGAGCTGGAGCTGCTGATGCTGCTCGATCCTGGCGGCGCGCCCACCGAATTTCGCCGCCATGCGTGACCGCCCGAGCGGCATGGCGCTGCTTGCGCTCGGACGCGAATGGCTGCTGCGCGAATTGCTGCCGCTGGTGCCGGCGGAGCGCGAGCGCGAGGTGCGGCTCCTCGCCACCGCGATCGCGATCGCCGAGCGCGAGGCCGCGGCCGCCAACGCGCCGGCGCGCGATGTCATGCACGCGCTGGAGGAGCTTTATGGCGAGGGAGACATCGCCCTGCTGCTCGCTCGCCTAGCCGCCGACCTGCGCGTCGGCGCATTCGAGATATGCGAACCGCGCGCGCGCGCGGCGCGTGCGATACTATGGCGGCTGACGATCGTGAAGCTGCGCGAGGGAAACCCGTCGTTCCTCGCCGAGAACGGTTTCGGAGACTGAGCCCGTGTCGCAATTGAGGGTCCGCGAAGCCATCGACGCCTTCGCCCGCGGTGAGATCGTCGTCGTCACCGACGACGACGATCGCGAAAACGAGGGCGATTTGATCGTCGCCGCGGTGCATGCGACGCCGGAAAAAATGGCGTTCATCATCCGTCACACCTGCGGCATCGTCTGCGCCCCGGTCACCGGCGACATCGCGCGGCGGCTGCATCTGGCGCCGATGGTCGCCGACAGCGACGCGATCCACGGCACCGCCTTCACGATCTCGGTCGACTACCGCCACGGCACGACGACCGGCATCTCGGCCGACGACCGCACCGCGACGATCCGCGGGCTCGCCAACGGCAATGCCGGGCGCGCCGATTTCGTGCGGCCTGGCCACATCTTTCCGCTGATCGCCAAGGATGGCGGCGTGTTGATGCGCTCGGGCCATACCGAGGCGGCGATCGATCTGTGCCGCTTTGCCGCGATCGAGCCGGTCGCGGCGATCTGCGAATTGGTCAACGATGACGGCACGGTGATGCGCGGGCCGCAAATCGCCGCCTTCGCCAAAAAGCACACGCTGCAGCGTATTTCGGTCGCCGATCTAATCGCCTATCGGCAGGCGCGCGAGAAGCTGGTAACCCGGGTCGCCGAGTTCACGATCGAAAACGAGGCCGGCGCCTTTCGCGGCTACGCCTACGTCACCCCGTTCGACAAAGTGCATCATTTCGCCTTCGTTTACGGCGAGATCGGCGACGGGCGCGACGTGCCGACCCGGCTGCACCGCGCCAATGTGATCGAGGACGTGTTCGGCGGCGCCAAGCCAATCCATGCCGCGCTCGCCCGCTTCAAGGAAGCGGGAAGCGGTGTCCTCGTCTACCTGCGCGAGGGCACTTCCGGCGTGCCGACCACCGCGATCGCCGACGACGGCACCGCCTCCGAACTGGAGCGCAGCCGGCAGTGGAAGGATATCGGGCTCGGCGCCCAGATCCTGCGCGACCTCGGCATCACCTCGATCCGGCTCTATGCGACGCGCCCGCGCACCTACGTTGGGCTCGCCGGGTTCGGCATCGAGATCGCCTCTACCGAGCCGCTCGATGAAGCCTCGGGCCTGCGGCTTATCCTCAACGAGGCAACCCAGCCGCGCCGCGCCGCCGGCGAATGACGCGATGATCAGCGCCGCGATCGTCGGTCTGGGCCGCTGGGGCCAGACGCTGGTCGGCGCGGTGCAGGGCAACAGCGACCGGCTGCGCTTCGCCACCGCGGTGAGCCGCGACCCGGCACGGGTCCGCGAGTTCGCCACGCAGCACCGGCTGCAAGTCGTCGACAGCTTCGCGGCAGCCCTGGCCAATCCGGCGATCGACGCAATCGCACTGGCAACGCCGCATTCGCAGCATGCAGACCAGGTGGTCACTGCGGCGGCAGCCGGGAAGGCGGTATTCTGCGAGAAGCCGCTGGCGCTGACCCGGGCCGACGCCGAGCGTGCCGCCGCGGCCTGCAGCGGGGCGGGGGTGGTGCTCGGCATTGGCACCGACAAGCGCTTCTTCCCGGCCCTGGCCGAGATCGCGCGCTTGGTTGACAGCGGCGAATTGGGGCCGCTCTTGCATGTCGAGGCGCATTTTTCGAACGAGGTTGCGGCCGGCTTCGCGGCCTGGCGCGACACGCTCGACGAGACGCCGGCCGGCGGCATGACCGGCACCGGCATCCATATGCTCGATGCGCTGGTGCGGCTCGCCGGCCCGGTCCGCAAGATCCATGCACAGATGCTGTCGCAGAAGCCGCCGCCCGACCCCCATGACAGCGTCGTCGTGCTCATCGAATTCGCCTCCGGGGTGAGCGGCACGCTGGCCGCGGTGCGCTCGACGCCGGCGTTCTTGCGCGTCCATGCCTTTGGCCGCAGCGGCTCGGCCGAAGCGATCAGCCGCAACGAGATGGTGGTCCGGCACAGCGGCGCAGCGCGGGAACTGCGGACATTCGCCAACATCGACACGGTGCGCGTCAACCTCGAAGCCTTTGCCGACGCGGTCGCGGGCCGCGCCCCCTACCCGATTTCGGTCGGCGAAATCGTCAACGTCACGGCGGCGTTTGTCGCGATCGCCGAAGCGATCCGGGGCGGCGGCGGGACGCGCTTGGTATGACCGAGACCCTGCCCTACGGCGCATGGCGCTCGCCGATCACCTCGGACCTGATTGTCGGCGAGGCGATCGGCCTCGCCGGCGTCAAGGTCGACGGCGACGATATCTACTGGATCGAAGGTCGCCCGGGCGAGGCGCGCAGCGTTGTCATCCGCCGCACCCGGGAGGGCCTTGTCGCCGACGTCACCCCGCAGCCGTTCAACGCGCGTACCCGGGTGCACGAATATGGCGGCGGCGCCGCGACGGCCCATCAGGGGGTCGTGTTCTTCAGCAATTTCGCCGACCAGCGGCTTTATCGTCAGGAGGCCGCCGAGGCGACGCCGACGCCGCTGACGCCGGCGGAGGGCGGCTGGCGCTATGCCGACGGGCTGTTCGATGCGCGACGCCGGCGGTGGATCGGCGTGCGCGAGGAGCACGCCGCGGGCGGTGCGGTTCACAATGCGCTGGTGGCGGTCGATCCGGCCGCGCCGGGGCCGGGGCGCGTGCTGGCCGGGGGCCATGATTTCTTCGCCTCGCCGGCGCTGTCGCCGGATGCCGCCCGCCTCGCGTGGCTCAGTTGGGACCACCCGAACATGCCGTGGGTCGGCACGCAGTTGCGCCTCGCTACAATCGCCGATGATGGGTCGCTCGCCGAGGCGCGGCTGGTCGCTGGGGGCCCGGCGGAATCGATTTTCCAGCCGCAATTCTCGCCCGACGGCGCCCTGTATTTCGTCTCCGACCGCAGCGGCTGGTGGAACCTCTACCGCTGTGACCCGACCTCGGGCGAGGTGCGGCCGCTGTGCCCACGCGCCGCCGAGTTTGGCCAGGCGCAATGGGTCTTCGGGCAATCGAGCTACGCCTTCCTGTCGCCGGACCGGCTGGTCTGCGCCTATGCTGAAGGCGGACGCACCCGGCTCGCGCAGCTCGACATCGCGACCGGGACGTTCGCGCCGATCGCGCTGCCGTACAGCGAATTCGGCAGCATACGGGCCGCCGGCGAGCGCATCGTCTGTATCGCGAGCGCCCCCGACAACCCACCCGCGATCGTCACGATCGACACGGTGAGCGGCGCTGTCGAGGTGCTGCGGCGATCGGCCCCGGCGGCTGCAGAAGAGGGGCTGCGGCGCTATTTCTCGCTGCCGCGGCATCTCGCCTTCCCGACCGCGAACGGCCTGACCGCCTACGCCAACTACTATCCGCCGGCGAACCCCGATTTCGCGCCGCCGGCGGACGAAAAGCCGCCGCTCGTCGTCAAATGCCATGGCGGGCCGACCGCCTCGGCCTCCTCCAGCCTCAGCCTCGGCATCCAGTATTGGACGAGCCGCGGCATCGCCGTGCTCGACGTCGATTACGGCGGCAGCACCGGATATGGCCGCGCCTACCGCGAGCGTCTGCAAGGGGCGTGGGGCGTCGTCGATGTCCAGGATTGCGTGGCGGCAGCACGCCACGTCATCGCCGAGGGGCTGGCCGACGGCGAGCGCGCTGTCATCACCGGCGGCAGCGCGGGCGGCTACACGGTGCTGGCGGCATTGGCGCGCAGCGACGTCTTCGGCGACGTGTTCCGCGGCGGCGCCAGCTATTACGGGGTCAGCGATGTCGCCGCGCTGGCCCGCGACACCCACAAATTCGAATCGCGCTATCTCGACTGGCTGATCGGCCCCTACCCCGAGCGCGCCGATCTCTATCAGGAACGCTCGCCGCTGACGCATGCTGACAAGCTGCGCCGGCCGGTCATCTTCTTTCAGGGTGCCGACGACCGGGTGGTGCCGCCGAACCAGACCGAGATGATGGTCGAGGCATTGCGCTCTCGGGGCATCCCCACCGGCTATCTGCTGTTCGCAGGCGAGCAGCACGGCTTCCGCCGCGCTGACAACATCAAGCGCGCGCTCGACGCCGAGCTTTATTTCTACGCATCGCTGATCTTCCGCACCCGCCTCAGCTTCTGACCGCTTCTTGGGTGGAACCCTCAGACCGGTTCGAGCTTCTGGTGCGGTGGCGGCGGCATTTCGACCGTGATCGCATCGCCATCGCGGACTTCGCCGCCCTCGAGCACGATGGCCATGATGCCGGCCTTGCGGACGAGATTGCCGGCCTCGTCACGCGCCAGCGTCGCGTTCATCAGCCCGGGCTGGAAACCATCGAGCTGGCGGCACGGGTTGCGCAGCCCGGTCACCTCAACCACAGCCGCGTCGCCAAGCCGCAGCCGCGTCCCGGCCGGCAAGCCGAGCAGGTCGAGGCCGCGCGTCGTGACGTTCTCGCCCATCTGCCCGGCGGAGACGGCAAACCCGGCGGCCCGCAGCTCGTCGAACAGCTCGGCATGGATCAGGTGCACCTGGCGCAGGTTCGGCGTATCGCCGAACCGGGCGATGCGCGAGCGGTGCTTGACTGTTACCCCCTGATGCGCATCGCCATCGACGCCGAGCCCGGCGACGAGGCGAATGCTGCCGGCATTGGCCTTGGTAAAACTGTGCGTCGGACTGCAGCTGACCGCCGCGACGATCCTCTTCATCGCGCCATCCCCCTAGCGGTTGCGGAAGGCGGGTTTGCGCTTGGCGACGAAGGCGGCCATGCCTTCCTTCTGGTCCTCGGTGGCGAAGGTCGAGTGGAACAGGCGGCGCTCGAAACGCACGCCTTCGGCGAGCGTCGTCTCGAAGGCGCGGTTGACCGATTCCTTGACCATCATCGCGATCGGCCCCGACAGCTGAGCGATGCGCTCGGCCACCGCGACCGCCTCCGCCATCAGCTTGTCGGGCGGCACGATGCGGCTGACGAGGCCGAGGCGCTCCGCCTCGGCGGCATCCATCATCCGGCCCGTGAGGCACAGATCCATCGCCTTTGCCTTGCCGATAAAGCGCGGCAGGCGCTGCGTGCCGCCGGCCCCGGGCATCGTGCCGAGGTTGATCTCGGGCTGGCCGAAGCGCGCGTTGTCGGCGGCGATCACGATGTCGCACATCATCGCGACTTCGCAGCCGCCGCCGAGCGCAAACCCGGCAACCGCGGCGATCACCGGCTTCCGGCATTGCGCGACGCGCTCCCAGCCACGCGTGATGAAATCCTGTGTATAGGCCTCGATATAGGTTTTGTCGGCCATCTCCTTGATGTCGGCGCCGGCGGCGAACGCCTTGTTGCTCCCGGTCAGGACGATCGCAGCGATCGCAGCGTCGCCCTCCAAATCGTCGAACGCCTGGCCAAGCTCGGCGATCAGCGCGGCATTGAGCGCGTTCAATGCCTGCGGACGGTTGAGCGTGACGATGCCGACGGCGCCACGCCGCTCGACGATGATGGTGGCGTATTGCCCGCTGCTCATGATTCCCTCGCCGAAATGGCCGGCCGCACCCGATCGGGCCCGCGGCCGCCCGATGACGGAGCTTAGGATTAACCGCCGAAATCGGATAGCGAGGAAAGGCCGGACGGACGCTCGGCTTAGGGAGCGCGGAAGGTGGCGGTCTCGGCCGCCAGCAGCGACCCCGCGGGCTCTGGCCGTGGCATCGGCGGCGTTACGCCCGGCGCCCGCAGAAGCGGCAGATCGGGCCGCCGCCCCTGGCATCCGCCGCGGCGGCAGCCTGGATTGTCGCAATCGAAAACCGTATCGGGGCAGATCATTGCCGCTCTCCCTTCCCCTCTCCTCGCCAGACCGTCCAGGGCCGAGTAATCCATCAAACGGTTTGATGCATGGGAAAGGTCCCAAAAGAGTATTTTTAATCGATCTTCGGAAAAAGAGAGGATTCGATAGCGAATTCGACGCTTATCGATACTGTCGATTACAAGGCGTTACGAGGCAGCAGCCAGTCAGCGCTGGCGTTTCGCGCAGAAAAACGTCGAGCGCCCGGTCTGCACGATGCGACGAACGCCCTCGGCGCAGGTGCAGCCCGGGCACGGCTCGCCCTCCTTGCCGTACACCGCCCAGCGATGCTGGAAATAGCCGAGTTCGCCGTTGGCCTGGACATAATCGCGCAACGAGGAGCCGCCCGCAGTGATCGCCTCGGCGAGCACCTCGCGGATCGCCGCCGCGAGGCGCCGGGCCCGCGCGCCGCTGATGGTCGCGGCCAGCCGGCGCGGCGAGATCCCGGCGCGATAGAGCGCCTCGCAGACGTAGATGTTGCCGAGCCCGGCGACAATCTTCTGGTCGAGCAGGGCGGATTTGATCGGCGTCATCTTGCCGGTGAGCGCGCCTTCGAGATAGGTGCCGTCGAATCCCTCTTGGAGCGGCTCGGGTCCCATCCCCGCCAACAGCGGATGCGCCGCCTCGGCGCCGCGCGCGATGTAGTCGAGCAAGCCGAAGCGGCGCGCGTCGTTGAAGCGCACCACGGTGCCGTCGTCGAGCGTCAGGATCACATGGTCGTGCCGTTCCGGCGGCGTGCCGGCGGCGCCGGCGGTGATCCGCCCCGACATGCCGAGGTGCAGGAGTAACACGCCGCTGTCGTCGAGCTCGATCAGGAGATATTTGCCGCGCCGCCGCAGCTGCCCGATCAGCGCGCCGGCGAGACGCTCTGCCAGCATCGGGGGAAACGGCCGGCGTAGGTCGGGACGGCGCAGGTCGGCATGCACGATGCGCCGTCCGGTCATGCGCAGCGCGAGACCGCGGCGGACGGTTTCGACTTCAGGAAGCTCCGGCATCCGAGTTCTGGCAGCTGAGGGGCGGCAGGGACTATTGTCGTGCCCGATGAACCGAGACGAGACAAGCGATAACTCTGCTTGGCGGGAAGCCGGCGAGGAGACGGATTTCGGCTACCGCCGCGTGCCGGAAGCGGCGAAGGCGCCGCTGGTGCGCGAGATCTTCGACAGCGTCGCCGGGCGCTACGACCTGATGAACGACCTGATGAGCGGCGGCGTCCACCGCTGGTGGAAGGCCGAGATGGTGCGCTGGCTCGCGCCGCGCCCCGGCCAGCTTCTCATCGATGTCGCCGGCGGCACCGGCGATGTGGCACGCCGCGCCTTGCCGCGGCTGCAGCCCGCGGCGGGTGGAGCCGTCATCGTGTGCGACGCCAACCCGCAGATGCTGGAGATTGGTCGCGCCCGTGCCCTCGACGACGGCATCCTGGCCGGCATCGAGTGGCTCGGCGGCGATGCCGAGGCATTGCCGCTCGCCGACCGCTCGGTCGATCTCTATACGATCGCCTTCGGCCTGCGCAACGTGACCCGGATCGAGCGGGCGCTCGCCGAGGCAAGGCGCGTGCTAAAGCCCGGCGGCCGCTTCCTGTGCCTCGAATTCACCCCGGCGGTGGCGCTGCTGCTGCAGCCGCTCTACGACCTCTACAGCTTCCAGGTGCTGCCGCTGCTCGGCCAGATCGTCACCGGCAACCGCGATGCGTACACCTATCTGGTCGAGAGTATTCGCCGCTTCCCGCCGCAAGGCGCGGTGCTCGAGCTGATCGCGGCGGCGGGCCTGGAGCGGGGCCGGTTCCGCAACCTGACCGGCGGCATCGCGGCGCTCCATTCGGCCTGGCGGCTCTGACCGAAGCGGCGCGGTGTCGCTCTTCCGCAGCAGCCGCAATCTGGCGCGCCTTATCGGGATCGGGCTGGCGCTGGCGCGGCATGACGCGCTGTTTCCGCTGGAGCGCGTGGCGGGCGCCGCGCCGTTGGTGCGGCTGGCCCGCCTCGCACGTCGCCGCGCCACCGGCGCCCGCCGGCCCGGCGAGCGGCTGGCGGCGGCGCTCAGCGAAATGGGGCCGAGCTTTATCAAGCTCGGGCAGATCCTGGCAACTCGCGCCGATCTGTTGGGAGACGAGATCGCGCTCGACCTCGCGCTGCTGCAGGATCGCTTACCGCCGTTTCCGGGGCGGGAGGCGCGCGCCCTGATCGAGGCCGAATTCGAGCGGCCGCTCGCTGAGCTGTTTGCCACGTTCGACGAGACCGCGATTGCCGCGGCCTCGATCGCACAGGTGCATTTTGCCGAGACGACCGACGGACGGGCGGTGGCGGTCAAGGTGTTGCGCCCCAGGATTGCCCGCGCCTTCGCTCGCGACCTCGACCTGTTTCGCTGGCTGGCGCGCCTCGCCGAGCGGACCCAGCCCGCGCTGCGCCGCCTGAAGCCCATCGAGGTGGTCGAGACATTGGCGCAATCGGTCGAGCTCGAGATGGATTTGCGCTTCGAAGCCGCCGCCGCCTCCGAGCTCGGCGAGAATTTCGCCGGCGATGCTGCCTTTCGCGTGCCGCAGGTCGATTGGCTGCGCACCGGGCGTAGCGTGCTGACCACCGAGCGGGTCGCCGGCATCCGCATCGACGACCGCGAGGCGCTCGTTGCCGCCGGCCATTCGATGCCCGATCTGCTGCGCTCGGCGGCGGAGACATTCTTCAAGCAGGTGTTCCGCGACGGCTTCTTTCATGCTGACCAGCATCCGGGCAACCTCTTCGTCGCGGCCGACGGCGTCCTCGCGGCGGTCGATTTCGGCATCATGGGCCGGCTCGACCGCGAGACCCGCTATTACCTCGCCGACATGCTGGTGGGGTTTCTCACGGGCGATTACCGCCGGGTCGCCGAAGTACATTTCACCGCCGGCTACGTGCCGCGGCGGCGCTCGGTTGATGCTTTCACCCAGGCCTGCCGCTCGATCGGCGAGCCGATCCTCGGACGCAAGCTGCACGAAATTTCGATCGCCCGGCTCCTGGCGCAGCTGTTCCAGGTCACCGAGCAGTTCGAGATGGAGACCCAGCCGCAGCTGCTGCTGCTGCAGAAGACGATGGTGCTGGTCGAGGGCATCGGCCGCCGGCTCGACCCGACGGTCAACATCTGGGGGCTAGCGCAGCCGCTGGTCGAGGCATGGGTGCGCGAAAATCGCGGCCCCGAAGCGCAGCTGCGACAGCGCTTCGAGACGGCATTGGAGGCGCTCGACGAATTGCCGCGCCTATTGAAGAGCCTCGACAAGCTGGTCGGCGACTGGGCGAGCGAGGGTGTTGTGCTGCACGCCGAGAGCCTAGCGGCGCAGGCAGCACACCGCGCCCGCCTCTTGCCGTTGCTGGCGATCCCGCTGTGGCTCGCCGCGGCGGCGCTGGTTGCGATCGCGCTGCGGCTTGTGCTGGCGGGGTAGCTACGGGCAGATTTCACTCTCGGCGAAGAAAAACGCGATCTCCTGCGCGGCGTTCTCCGGCGAATCGGAGCCGTGCGCCGAATTGGCCTCGATCGACTCGGCAAAGTCCTTGCGGATCGTACCCGGAGCAGCCTTGGCGGGGTCGGTCGCGCCCATCACCTCGCGGTTTTTCGCAACCGCGTCCTCGCCCTCTAGCACCTGCACGACGACCGGGCCCGAGATCATGAAGTCGACGAGGCTGCGGTAAAACGGCCGCGCCGCGTGCACGGCGTAGAAGCGCTCGGCCAGGTCGCGGCTCAGCCTGAGGCGTTTCTGCGCGACGATGCGCAAGCCGCTGCGCTCGAAGCGGTCGTTGATCGCGCCGGTCAGGTCGCGCCGGGTCGCGTCCGGCTTGATGATCGACAGCGTGCGTTGGGTGGCCATGGCGGTTCTCGGCTAGAGGGGAGGCGCGGGTTATAGCGAGAGGCCGCGGCAGCGGCAATGCAGCCGCGACAGTTGTAGCGGGTGCGGGGCGTCCCTATCATCACACACAATGCTGCACGGGAGCCGTCAATGGTTCAGATCGCCGAAGTCGATACCGTCCCCGGCACGATAGAGGCCGACCTCGTTTACCTCGCCAAGCCCGAGAAGCTGGTGACCTATGTTGCCAAGCCCGGCGGGGTCGACGAGCGCGAGGGCGGCGACAACGAGACGCACCATGTCAGGCTGCATAACGGCAGGCCGCTCGCCGGCGGCTTCGAGTTCGAGCGCGAGGGCTTCCGCTTTGTGCCACACCACACGCGCGTCGCCGATTTCTTCGACGACGCAGAGGTGCGGCGGGTCTATTACCCAGAATGCGTCGAACTGATCAAACAGGTCAGCGGCGCGAAGCGGGTCGTCGTGTTCGACCACACATTGCGCACCGCCAGCGACCGGCAGCGCGAGGCGCAGCAGATCCGCGACATCGTCAGCCGGGTCCACAACGACTACACCGAATGGTCGGGGCCGCAGCGGGTGCGCGACATCATGGGCGCCGAGGCCGAGGAACTGCTCAAGGGCCGCTTCGCGATCATCCAGGTGTGGCGGCCGATCAACCACCCGGTGGAAAGCCACCCGTTGGCGATCTGCGATGCGCAGAGCGTCCGCCCCGAGCGCCTCGTGATCAACGAGCGGCGCTACCAGGACCGCATCGGCCAGACCTACGCGATCACCTACGACCCGGCGCAGCGCTGGTACTGGTTCCCGCACATGCGGCCCGACGAAGCCTTGGTCTTCAAGGTCTACGAATCGCTGACGGACGGCCGCGCCCGCTGGACCGCCCACACCGCCTTCGCCGATCCCACCGCCCCACCCCATGCCCGCCCCCGCGAAAGCATCGAAATCCGCACGCTGGCGTTTTTCTGAGGCACTGAGGGGTTCATTTTAGCGAATCGTCATCCCCGGGCTTGACCCGGGGACCTACGTGGATGCCCACGGATCACGCCCGTGGGCTGAAGGCCCACGGGTCAAGCCCGGCCAAGACGGGGGAGGAAAAACGCCCCGCTCTATCGGACGACGGTCTAACTCAGTCCGTAAAGCCTAGCCGCGTTGTCGTGGGTCAGTTTCCGGCGCATTTCGGGGGATAGGGTGCTCATCTGGCGTTCGATGGCATCGCGCGAATGCGGCCAGACGCTGTCGGGGTGGGGATAGTCGGAGGCCCACAGCAGGTGGCCTTCGCCGAAGAACGGGATCAGCGACATCGCCGCGTAATCCTCCTGGAAGGTCGCGTAGATCTGGCGCTTGAAGAGTTCGCTGGGCTTGGTTTCGAGCTGGATGCCGCCCTTGTCGGCCCAGAATTCCTTGGCTTCCCACAGCCGCCAATGACGGTAGTCGAGTTCCTGCACCAGCCAGGGCAGCCAGCCGGTACCGGCTTCCGCCATTACCATCTTCAGTTTCGGATGGCGCTCCAGGATGCCCCAGGCGAACAGATCGACAAACGGCTCTAGAAAATTCGCCATGAAGAACTTGGTGTTCTCGAAGACGCTGGCGGTCTTGCCGGCGACGCGGTCGCCGGGTTTGCCGACAAAGACGGTGATGTGCCAAGAGAGGATGATCCCGGTTTCCTCGAGCGCCGACCACAGCTTTTCCCACGCCGGGTCGTCGAGCTTCGGCTTGATGTTGGCGATCATCAGCGTGACCTGGCGCACCCCGCCCTTCTCCGCGAGGCGGCGCAATTCAGCCACCGCGCCGTCCGGCGTCTCGGGCAGCATCGGCACGCCGATGAGCCGATCGGGCGCCGCCGCGCAGAATTCCATCAGCCAGTCGTTGTAGACGCGGTAGCACGCGACGCGCAGCGCCTCGTCATCGGTTGAGATCTGGAAGATCGGGCCAAAGATCACCTGTGTCTCGACCCCGTCGCGGTCCATGTCCGCCAGGCGCAATTCGGCGACGGCCGGCCGGCGCGCGCTGGCGTCGAAGATGCCGGCACGATCGAAAGCGGTGTAAATCGGCTTGACCGCGCGCTGGTTGCCGGTCGCCGGCTTCTTGCCGTTCCAGGCGCCCCAGGGCTTGCCGTCGCAAATCCACACCGCCTGGCCGCCCTGCTCCTCAACGCGCGGGGCGCGATCACGCAGTTCCGGCGGCAGCCGGGTCAGCCAAAGATCGGCCGGCAACTGGCCGAGATCCATATGGTCGTCGCAGGAGATCAGCTGATTGGACATGGGGTCCCTCGGCAGGTAGAGGCGTGACTCCGCCTTTATAGCATCACGCACGGGTTTGGAGCGCGGGCTTTCCGAGGGGGCCATCAAGCTGACCGGGCCGCTGCGGGCGTCCGATATCGGGCAGGAAGACGGTCAAGAGCCCGAGCAGCGGCAGGAAGGCGCACAGCCGATAGACGAAGTCGATGCTGGTGGCGTCGGCCAGCCGCCCGAGCAATGCCGCGCCGACCCCGGCAAGGCCGAACGACAGGCCGAAGAAGAGGCCGGCGATCGTGCCGACCTTCCCCGGCACGAGGTCGATTGCATAAACGACGATCGCCGAGGAGGCCGAGGCCAACGTCAAGCCGATGGCGACGCTGAGCGCCGCGGTCCACGCGAGGCCGACATAGGGCAACGCCAGGGTGAACGGGATGACCCCGAGAATCGAGCCCCAGATCACCGATTTGCGACCGATGCGGTCGCCGAGCGGGCCGCCGATCAAGGTGCCGAGCGCCACCGCGGCGAGAAAGACGAAGAGGAAAACCTGGGCGTGCGCCACCGACAGGCCGAATTTGCTGATCAGGTAGAAGGTATAATAATTCCCCAGACTGGTCTGGTAGAATGATTTCGAGAACACCAGCGCCAGGAGGATCGCCAGCGACCACGCCACCCGGCCGCGCGGCAGCGAGACCGCTCGGTGATGCGGTGCGCGCGCCGGGCGCGGTGCGGCACGCTCGCGCCAATGCCAGTTGCCAACACCGCACAACACCGCCATCGCGAGCAGCGCCGCGGCGGAAAACCAGGCGATACTCGATTGGCCTTTCGGCACGACGATGAAGGCGGCGAGGATCGGCCCCGACGCCGAGCCGACATTGCCGCCAACCTGAAACAGCGACTGCGCCAACCCGTGCCGCCCACCCGAGGCCATCCGCGCGACCCGCGAGGCCTCCGGGTGGAACACTGCCGAGCCGGCGCCGACCAGCGTCGCCGCCAGCAACAGCAGTGGGTAGCTGCTGGCATGCGCCAAGAGCAACAGCCCCACCAGCGTCGACCCCATGCCGACCGCCAGCGAATAGGGCCGCGGCCGGCGGTCGGCGAAGTGCCCGACGGCCGGCTGCAGCAGCGATGAGACCGCCTGCATCGTCAGCGTGATCATGCCGACCTGCGCGAAGCTGAGGCCGTATGAGGTCTTCAGCATCGGATAGAGCGCCGGCACCAGCGACTGCATCATGTCGTTGAGGAAATGCGAGAAGCTGAGGGCGAGGATGACCGAGAACGCAGTCGCCTCGGCGGCGCGGCGCGCCGTGCTGGGTTCCGATACGCTCGTGCTCATCCCCAATTTCGCTCCCGCCGCGGACGGCAGCGAGAATACCTGCAACCGGGCTCGCGTTGCTTGATTGCTGCGCGCGTTTTGGCGATGGCAGCCATACGGAGACGCGAGGCGCCGGCCCCGGCATGCCGCCGCGGTTACACCGCAGCGCGCACCTGCGGCATGACTTCTTCGGCGAGGATCTGCAATTGGTCGAGGGCGAGGCTGTTGGGCATGCCCGGCCAATGCACCGAGGCGACGATGTGGTTGACCCCGAGGCGGCGGTTAAGGCGGATCATCTGGTCGGCGACCTCGGCCGGCGAGCCGAGCAGGAAGCGGTCTTCCAGGAGTTCGGCGAAGCCGTGGTCGAAATCGTCGCCCTTTGGCATCACCTTGTCTTGCCCCCAGTCGCGGTAGGCCTTGTATTTTTCTTCGAGATAGGGCTGCGCGCGGCGAATCGCCTCTGCGCGGGTCGGCGCGACGAAGACCTCGCGGCGCATCGGCACCTCTGCCGGGAACGGCTTTCCCAATTCGTCGAGGGTGCGCTTATAGAGCTCCATCTGGCGCTCGATCGTCGTCAGCGTGTTGTGCGGATTGATGTACCAGCAATCGGCCAATCGCGCGGCGCGGCGGATCGCAACATCGGCATTGGCGCCGATCCAAATGGGCGGGGTCGGCTGCTGCAGCGGTTTAACGGTGCAGTTCGCATGGTCGAGCTCGAAATGCGAGCCCTTCATGTCGACGAAATCCTCGGTCCATAGACGCTTTATCGCCTCGAGGGATTCCTCGAAGCGGCGCCCGAGGCCGGCGCGCGGCACGCCGAACGCCTTGAACTCGACGTCGCGGTAGCCGATGCCGCAGCCGAAAACCAACTTGCCGCCCGACATGACGTCCAAGGTCGCAAGCTGCTCGGCGAGGTCGAGCGGCTTGTGCAGCGGTAGCAGCACCAGGCCGCAGATCAGACGCAGCCTCGGCGCGATCGCCGCCGCATAAGCGAGGAACGGAACTTGCTGCACATATTCGAACGGATGCGCGCTGTAGTGCGAGCCCTTGACGATGCCGTCGAAGCCCAGCGCATCGGCGCGCCGCACCAGCTCCAGATCGTCGCGCAAATGCCCGGCGATGTCGCCCGGCGGATGCTGGCCGCGGACGATCAGGCTGAGCTGCATCATCCTTCCTTGGGCACTCATTCGGGCGCCATGCCTTTCTCGGCCAATTCCTTGCGCGCGTTGGCGTTCTTGTCGAGCGCGAGGCCCATGCCGCGCTGCACGTTGGCGGCCTTGGTGAACTGGATGTTGGAATATTCGATGACCTCGATGCGGTTGCCCCACGGGTCGAGGAAGTCGAGGAATGGACCCTCGACCATCCGTGCCCCGGCGGCTTCGGCGCGCCCCTTGACCGAGGTGCGGTCGTCGACGACAAAGCCGATATGCCGGCGCTCGGCCCGCCGCTCGACACCGCGCCGCTCGGCGCTGCGGCGCTCGGCGCCGTCGCGACGGGGGGCGTGGGTCAGCGTCATGTTGATGAACTGGTCGCCCAGATCGATAAAGGCGTTGCGCTCGCCCTTGCCGCGCAGCGTGAACTCGAAGATCCGCCCATACCACTCGAGCGCCGCGTCGATGTCGCCGACCTCGATCGCGACATGGTTGATGCCGACGAGCCGCGGCTTTCTGCTGGTGTCGCTCATCTCCCGATCCTTCGCTTGAACCATACAGCTTAGGCCCCATTTGGCCCAACCGGCCGGGCGGGCGCAAGCGACGCGACAACGCCCGGCTCCGTCGCCCCGACGACGCGAGGCGCATCCCAGCCGTTCGTGCATTCTTCACACCCTGGGCGCGCAGGCTTAATGTTTGGGCCAACGGCGAGGAGCGCGCGCGCATGGCTGAATTCATCATCACGACGGCAGTCGGCACCGGCGAGAAGGGGTTTGCCGGCGACGGTGGACCGGCGACGCGGGCGCTGTTGAACGGCCCCTTCGACATCGCCTTCGACGCGGCCGGCAACCTCTATTTCTCGGACACCTTCAACAACCGCATCCGGTGGGTCGACGCGGCTACCGGCGTCATCGCCACGCTCGCCGGCAACGGCGACAAGGGGTACGCTGGCGACGGCGGACCGGCGACCGCAGCGGCGCTCGCCGAACCCTACGGGGTCGTCGTCGACCGCGCCGGCAATATCTACATCGCCGACCGGCTAAACCGGCGGGTGCGCCGCATCGACGCCCGGTCCGGCATCATCACAACATTGGCCGGCACGGGCGAAGCAGCCTATAGCGGCGACGGCGGGCCGGCGGCGGCGGCCGGGCTCGCCGAGCCCAACGGCCTCGCTTTCGACGCCGGCGAGCGCCACCTCTACATCACCGATGTCGCCGACAACCGCGTCCGCGTCGTCGACCTCGCGACCGGGAAGATCGCGACCTTCGCCGGTACCGGCGAGGCCGAGCACAGCGGCGACGGCGGTCCGGCGGCGGCTGCCGGGACCTTTGGCGCGCGCGCGGTCAAGCTTGGCCGCGACGGCACGGTCTACATCCTCGAGCGCCAAGGCAGCAGCCTGCGCGCGGTCGATCCCAGAACCGGCATTATCACGACGGTCGCCGGCACCGGTGCGCGCGGCTATTCGGGCGACGGTGGGCCAGCAAAGGAGGCGGTATTCGACGCGCCGAAGGAGATGGCGATCGACCGAGACGGCAGCCTGTTGATCGTCGACACCGAAAACCACGCGATCCGCCACATCGACCAGCGCAGCGGCATCGTCACGCTGCTCGCCGGCGGCCATCAGGGCGGTGACGGCGACGGCGGGCCGGCGACTGCGGCCGGGCTCGACCGGCCGCACGGCGCCGTCGTCGGGCCCGACGGCGCGATTTATATCGGCGACACCAACAACCACCGCATCCGCAAAATGGTGCGCCCAGGGTGAAGCCGCACTCGTCGAAGGGGCGCGCCGTCAGGCGCTTGCCGCCTCATCTAGCGGTCGCGCTGGTGCTGCTGACCGCCGCGGCGACCGCCGCGGGCCCGATCGAGGCGGTGACAACGCCGGGGTCGGGCACGCTGACGATGTGCCGAGATTGGCTCGTCCACGAAGCCTGCGACACCTACCACAGGATCGCGGTGCCGGCGCAGGTCGCGGTCGGTGACAAGATCGAGATCACCTATGGCAGCAACCCGAAGGACTACACTTTTCACGTCACCGGATTTCATCAACACGGCGACGGCTGCACCATTCTGAGCAGCCACAGCACCCCCGACGAAAGCGGCGAGAAGATCGAGGTGGCCGATTGCCGTGCGATGCCAAAGCCCGCAAGCGGCGAGCGTTAATCGGGCCCTCGGGGCTAGCCTCGAAGCTAATTGTCGCCGGCGAGAAAGCGGCGCAATTCGGCGACGAGATCCTTCGGATTGTCGCCCTGTACCGTGTGGCCGGCGCGCGGCACCGTGACGAACCTGCCGTCGGGCAGCCGCTCGGCCAGGCGGATGCCGTCTTCTTCGTGGAACACGTCGCTCTCGCCGCCGCGTACGATCAGCGTCGGGCAGGCGATGCGCTGGAGGCCGTCGGCGAGGCCGGCGCGCTCGGCGCGGTGCGCTTCGTGGTCGAGCCGCTGGAAGCGGCGGGTGTCATATTTCCAGCGCCAGGTCCCATCGGGCTGCTGCCGCAGCGCGTGCATCAGGCTGCGGCGCAGGATTTTCGGGTCGCGGCGCGGGTTGAATTTCAGCGCCTTCTCGATGATCGCCTCGATCGTGACGGTTTCCTGCACCTCGTTGACGAAGTCGCGGATGCGCGACGAACCCGGCCGGCGCATCTCGGGGCCAGCATCGATGATCACAAGATTGGTGAGGCGCTCGGGATGGGAGATCGCGAAGGCGAGCGAGTTGATCGCACCCAGCGACATGCCGACCAGGATGAACTTGTCGAGCCCCAGATGATCGACAAACCCAAGCGTGTCGGCAATCTGAGAGCCGATCGAATAGTCCAGATCGTGCGCCCAGTCGGTGTCGCCGTGGCCGCGCTGGTCGAGCGCGACGCAGTGGTAATCGTCGCGCAAGGCGAGGCAGCATAGATCCCAGGTATGCGCATTGAGCGCGCCGCCATGCAGGAATACGATCGACGGCAGATGCTTGTTGCCCCAGTCGAGGTAATGGAAGCGCATCCGCCCGAGGTGAAACTCGTGGCTTTCCGGCAATACGATCCGGTCGTCGAAGCTGAACCCGGCGCGAACCGACGTGGCGGCAAGGTGCTCGCGGTATTCCTCGGCGGATAGGCTCATGGCGGCAACGGGCTCCTTTGGCGGGTCGGCGGTGAGGCTGTAGCACGAAAGGGGCCGCGATGCCGCAACTGCGAAGACGCGGCGGCTATGCGGCAAGCGAATGTTTGCGGCGCCGAGCGACTCCGCTACGGTACGCGGCAGGTTGTCATTCCCCGGAATGATAAATCACCAGGACGAGAGGCGGCGATGAGCGAGGTCAATCTGCGGCACGGCATTTTCCTGCCGCCGTTCCATCCCAACGAGGAAGACCCGACGCAGTGCCTCGAGCGCGACCTCGATCTGATGGTGTGGCTCGACAAGCTCGCCTTTCACGAAGCGTGGATCGGCGAGCACCATTCGGCCGGCTACGAAATCATTTCGAGCCCTGAGATCTTCATCGCCTTCGCCGCCGAGCGCACCCGCCACATCCGCCTTGGCACCGGCGTCGTCTCGCTGCCTTATCACCACCCCATGATGATCGCCGACCGCATCGTGCAATTGGACCACATGACGCGCGGCCGGGTCATGTTCGGCGCCGGGCCGGGCCTCCTCGCGGGCGACGCGATCATGATGGGCATCGACCCCTTGACCCAGCGCGACCGCATGGCCGAGGCACTGGACGCGATCCTGCGCCTCTTCAAGGGCGAGATCGTCACCGAGAAGACCGACTGGTACACGATGGAAGGGGCGCGCCTCCACCTGCTGCCCTATACGAAGCCCTATCCCGAGGTCGCCGTCGTCAGCTCGAACACGCCGTCGGGCGGGCGGCTCGCCGGCAAGTACGATCTGAGCATGATCTGCGTCGCCGCGACCAACCCGTTCGGCTACGAGGCGCTCGGGGCGAACTGGCAGATCGCCAACGATGTCGCGGCCGAATATGGCCGCACGATGGACGCGAACCAGCTGCGCCTCGTCGGCCCGATCCATATCGCCGAGACCCGCGAGCAGGCCTTCAAGAACGCCCGCTGGGGCTTCGAGCGCTACATCGGCTACGCCAACAACAACCAGCCGCGCTACATCGTGCCGGCCGGCAAGGACCCGCTCGAATGGTTCGTCGAGAACCACTATGGCGTGTGCGGCACGCCGGACGACGCAATCGCCCTCATCGAGCGGCTGCAAGCAAAGCAGGGCGCGTTTGGCGCCTTCCTGCATCAGGCGCACAACTGGGCCGATTGGGAGGCGACCAAGCGCTCCTACGAGCTCTACGCCCGCTATGTGATGCCGCATTTCAGCCGGGCCAACGCGCCGCGCGCCGCCTCCTATCAATGGGCCGGCGACAACCGCGCCGAGTTCAGCGCCAAGCGCCAGGCGGCGGCCAAGGCAATGTTCGACAAGCACGAAGCGGAGAAGCGCGCCGCCGAGTAGGGCGGATGGGGCATGGCGCGCCCGCTTCGCGGCCGCGAAGCGTGGTAGAGGTGTCAAACATCATCTGAGATCCGTCCAATGCGAGTGGCACCCAGCTCGGTAATCTCATTTATGGATACTCTCCAAGGTTGGCAGGGAAGTTCTCACGGTTCGCCACCCGTTCGCGACCCCGGCAATGTGAAAGGCTTGGTTGCACTAATCGACTTGATACCTGACGAGCTAATACGGTTATCACCCTCCGATTTTGCTGCACTTGTAGCCGCCAAAGAGCAGCTGAAAGTCGGCCTCGAGCCGCCAATTTTCCGGCAATACAACGGCACCGAGATTCAGGCTCTTCGAACACTCTACAAAGTTTTGGGCGCTTGCCCGGACGAGGCGCCGGCGCCAGATACGACAGATCCAGCATTTATTTCTGACAGCGATCTTCGAGCGGACTTACACCAAGATCTTGGAGAAGTTAACCGAGCATTGCAAAATGGCGAGTGGAAAGCCACGACAGTTTTGGCTGGCGCGATTGTTGAGGCGCTTCTGCTTTGGGCGCTTCAGAACAAAACTACAGAATCTAACTTGAAGGCGGCCGCGACAACATTGGGTAAGTCAGTTAATCTTATCGGTCGGCCTCTGGAGAAATGGGAGCTGCACGAGTTGATCGAATTCGCGCATGCGACTGCGCTTATATCGGAGTCAACGCGGGCTGCAGCTAATCTCTCGCGTGACTTTCGGAACTTGATTCATCCTGGCCGATCGCAACGTCTCTCCCAAAAATGTAATAGGGCAACCGCTTTCATAGGTGTGGGCGCCGTGGAAGCGGTGATTAGAGATCTGAGCTAGAGGTTCGCGCGCCCGCGCTCGGCGCCGTTCGAGCCCCAGACTCGAGCTGGCGAGGCCGCAGGCCGACGAGGTGCTGGTGCGGGTAGTCGCGCGCGGTATGGGTTACACCGATCTGCACGCCCACGGCGGGTATCTCCCGATCCTGATGTTGCCCTAGAAGCGCCGGCCCGATCCACATCCGTCGTGGATCAGTCCTTTACATATTCGAGGCGGAAGCCGGTGCCCCAGGGCTTGACGTGGCCGACCGAGGGCGAGGGGAAGTGCATCGTGCAGCACAGCGTATCGGTGTCGCAGTAGCGCTCGAAGAAACGCCGCCGAGTCGCGACCGCCTGGTCGCGGTCGGTATCGACGCGCATGACGAGTTCGGGGTAGCGCGCCTGGATCGGCGAGTGGATGAGGTCGCCGGTGAAGACCGCCTGGTCGCGCCCCCGCCCGGCGCAGACGGCGAAATGGTCTGGCGTGTGGCCCGGGGTCGGCATCAGGCGGATGTGGTCGTTGAGCTCGTGGTCGCTGGTCACGAGTTCGGCCCGGTTGGCTTCGATCACCGGCAGCACACTTTCCGAGATGTTGTCGAGCGGGGTTTTCTGGTGAACACCGCTCCAGTAGTCCAATTCCTTCTTCGAGAAGAGATAGCGCGCCTTTGGGAAGGTCGGCACCCAGCGGCCGTTTTCGAGCTTGGTGTTCCACCCGACATGGTCGCCGTGGAGATGCGTGCACATGACGAAATCGATGTCCTGCGGCCCAAGGCCGGCGGCCTTCAGCGCCGCCATCCAGTTGCTATCCTTCTTGCCGTTCCAGGTCGGCCGCAGCGGGAAGGTCTTGTCGTTGCCGATGCAGGCATCGACCAAGATGTTGTGGTGCGGCGTCTTGACGACATAGGACTGGAAGCACAAGACGACATTGCCGGTCTTGGGGTCGTAGCCGGAGGGCGCGAGCCACGAACGGTTTTCCTCGAACTGCTCGTCGCTGAGGGTCGGCAGGAACTCGCGCAGCGGCGTGAAGCCGTGTTCCTGCTCGACGATGCGGTGGATCGTCATGTCCTGGACGGCAAAGCTCGTGGGCATTGGGCGCTCCTCTCGCGGGTAAATCGTTGCCGCGATGGTAGCCGCGCCGAACCGCGGAATGAAGCCTATTCCGCGAGCTCAGCGCCGCCCTACCCCTCCTGGTCGACGCCGACGATCAGGTGACACTCCCGCACCTCGGCGCGAGGGACACGCAATTCGCTGGGCGGGTTGAGCTGGCGCAGCACCAGCACGTCGCCTTCCCAGCGCACGAACTGCTTGATCAGCACCGCGTCGCCGGCCTTGTAGACGACGACGTCGCGGCCGCGGGTCGGCGGTTTGAACGGGTTGACGTGGAGCAGCCAGCCCTGATCGTAGCGCGGCTCCATGCTGTCGCCGACCATGTAGATCGCGTAGGCGCCGCGCACGCCCACCAGATTGGCCGGCCGCTGCGTGTAGCCGATCGGGCCGTCGCCGAGAAACATCTCCTGGTCGCCGCCGCCGCGCCCCGCGCTCCTGATCGGGATCGGCTCGGCGCGCAAGGGCGTCGCAGTCAGCGCGCCGGCGCGCGGCGGGCGGCCGCGCCGCGGCGGCCCGGGCGGCCCGGCATCGGTTGGCGGCAGCGGGTCGAGGCTGGCGCCGGCGTGGCGCAGCACATCCTCCTGCGAGACGCCGAGAAAGGCAGCGACCTGCACCGCCTCCAACAGCTTCATCTGGCGCTCGCCCTTCAGCATCCGCGAGATCGCTGAGGGGGCGAGGCGCAAATGGCGGGCGAGATCGGCCTGCGAGGTGCCGGCGCGCTCGAGCGCCTGCTGAAACCACATCGCGTCCATGTTAACCTATGATAATTGTTCCATTGACATTCGCAACGGGATAATATATGCAATATGCGCGTTTGACAAGAGGTGTTGCACACATGCTGAGCGGCATTGCGCCAATTGGCCCCGAGGATGACCACCTCAAGGATGATGCGCCCAGCAACTCTGGCCTTGGGGACCCTGGCCTTGAGGACCCTGGCCTTGAGGACCCTGGCCTTGGGGACCCTGGCCTTGGGCGCGCTGGCTGCGCCTTCATCGTCGACGGCGCGCCGGAGGGCGGCCTTTGCAACGCGCCGCGCCGACCGGGTTCGCCTTATTGCCCGGCGCATCACGCGCGCTGCCATCTCGCCGCCGGCAGCAGCGCCGAGCGCCGGCAATTGCGCGAGATCGAGGCGCTGGCGAAAGCGGTGGGTGGCAAGCGGGCCGGCCCTGCAGGGCAATCCGGCAGACCGTCCAATGAGCAGCCTCCGGAAGCGCTGCTGCGCCGCCTCGACCGCACCGCCCGGGCCGCTGCGCGTCCAAAAAGTTCATGTTTTGTTCGAAAGAATGCCGCGTCGGTTAAGGCCGGCAGACCGATAAAGCCAAACGACAGCGCCGACCAACCGCCGGTCGCGGCCGCACCGACGCCCGAGCGCCGCCGGCAAGGCCCGGTCGAGTTGCTGGAGCGTACGATCGGCGATAGCGCCGGGCGACCGTCACGGCCCTATCGCGCGGTCGACACGCTGGCGATCATGGAGCGGCGCGGCTCGATCACCGCCGGCATGCGGCTGGCGGGCGAAGCGTTTCGCGGCCGCTTCACGGTGGCGCAACTCGATCCGCTGCGGGCGCTCGACCTGTCGCGTCTGCGGCTTGGCGAGCGCAGCCTGCGGCCGGAAGGCGAGGCGCCAGGGCTGCGCATCGAGGCCGCGCGGCGCGGGGTGTGGCGCGCAATCCAGGCGGTCGGCGGCATCGCTTCCCCGGCTGGATCGTGCCTATGGCACGTGCTCGGCTGGGAACGCTCGCTCAAGGAATGGGCGTTCGAGCAGGGCTGGAGCGGTCGGCGGGTCAGCCAGGAAGCCGCCTCGGGCATCTTTGTCGCCGCGCTCGGTGCGCTCGAAGCGCATTTTGCGACACGACATTGATTGCTTATATTGTTTTTTCATGTTGACAAATCCGGATCGAGCTGCTATAAGTTCGTCACACTGAGAGAATTGGGCGGGCGATGACGCGGCGGCGCAGCAATCGGCGTCAGCCCCAAACGCCACCGAGGCTCGATGAAGATAGGCGCATCGCGTTTGCCGATCCGATGAGGATCACGCCGGCCGCCAAACTGGGCGACGTCGATGTGGCGACGATCGCCGCGGTTGTCGAGGCCGTCGCCACCAGCGAGCCTTGCCGAATTAAATGGTTCGATAAGCGGGCGGCGCTCGATGCGCTGGGCCGCCACCTCAGCATCATTCCGCTGCCGGCGCGGCGGCCGGAGGAGCCGGCGTCGGAAGATCAGGGAGAGGGTCCGCGTGAAGTTGTTGAGCGCGAGCTCGCTCGCCTCGCTGCCGGAACCGCTGCGGAAGACCCTGATCTGGAAGCTGACCCCAAAAGAGGCCCTGACACTCGCACATGACTGGCCTTTTCGGGCGCGGCCGGCGCAACTGCCGCCCACCGGTGAGTGGCGGGTCTGGCTGTTGCTGGCCGGGCGCGGTTTTGGCAAGACGCGCACCGGCGCCGAACTGGTGCACGCGCGGGTCGGAACATACGCCGCCCGGCGGATCGCGCTGGTGGCGCCGACCGCGGCCGACGTTCGCGACGTTATGGTCGAGGGCGAAAGCGGCCTCCTGGCGATTGCCGCACCGGGAAACCGGCCACTCTACGAGCCGTCGAAGCGGCGCCTGACCTGGCCCAACGGCGCGGTCGCGACGACCTTCAGCGCCGACGAGCCGGAGCGCCTGCGCGGGCCGCAACACGATTTCGCGTGGTGTGACGAACTCGCCGCCTGGCGCTATCCGACGGCCTGGGACATGCTGATGTTCGGGCTGCGGCTCGGCACCGATCCGCGCGTCGTGGTGACGACGACGCCGCGGCCGAACAAACTGATTCGCGGCCTGATCGCCGACCCGAAAGTCATCGTGACCGGTGGCCGCTCGGTCGAAAACTGGGCCAATCTGGCGCCGGCGTTTCTCGACCGCATCGTGCGGCGCTACGAGGGCACTCGGCTCGGCCGGCAGGAGCTTGACGCCGAGATCCTCGACGACACACCGGGCGCGCTCTGGCAGCGCGGCCTCATCGAGGCGGCGCGCTCGGGCGCGCTGCCGCAGCTGACGCGGGTCGTCGTCGCGATCGATCCTGCCGCCGTCTCGCACGAGAACGCCGACGAAACCGGCATCATCGTCGCGGGCCGCGATGCAAGCGCGCACGGGTACGTGCTGGCCGACGCCTCGGGCCGCTACGCGCCAGCGCAATGGGCCCGCGTTGCAAGCGCGGCCTATCGGGCACACCAGGCCGACCGCATCGTCGCCGAAGTCAACAACGGCGGTGAAATGGTTGAGGCGACGCTGCGGATGGTCGATCCCGACGTGCCGTTCGGCGCGGTTCACGCGTCGCGCGGAAAGGTCGCGCGGGCCGAGCCGGTGGCGGCGCTCTACGAGCAGGGCCGCATCCACCATATCGGGATCTTCCCGGCGCTGGAGGACCAGATGTGCGCCTTCACCGCAGGCAGCCACGGCGATTTCGACCGCGGCGTCGCCGGCTATTCGCCGGACCGGGTCG
>Ga0209579_10000321_pt1 | contig 55919 bp, 42 predicted proteins | sample Coa_R1_2_FD_187152 | JGI IMG/M metagenome (GOLD analysis project Ga0209579, IMG submission 187152) | Surface soil microbial communities from Centralia Pennsylvania, which are recovering from an underground coalmine fire - Coalmine... | ecosystem: Environmental > Terrestrial > Soil >...
CAGGCGCTCATCGACCTCGCCGCCGGTCTCGAGGGCCACCCGGACAACGTCGCCCCGGCCGTCCTCGGCGGCTTGGTCGCGTGCGTGACCACGGAGGCGGGAAAAATCCGGTGGACACGTCTCATACCCAAACGGCTGCGCGTGGTGATCGCGATCCCGGAGTTTGCGGTGTCGACGGCGGAGGCCCGGCGGCTCCTCCCGGAGACCGTCCCGTTCCGGGATGCCGTGTTCAACGTCACCCGCACGGCGCTGCTCGTGGCGTCGCTCGCCGAAGGACGGATGGACATGCTCGACGAGGCAACGCGCGACCGCCTGCACCAGCCCTACCGCGCGCGGCTCGTGCCCGGCCTGGATGCGGTCTTCGCGGCGGCCCGCGCATCCGGCGCCCACGGCGTCGCGCTGAGCGGCTCCGGCCCGACGGTCGTCGCGTTCGGCGAGGCCCCGGGCATCGGCGAGGCGATGCGGCGCGCGTTCGAGTCCGCGGGCGCGGAGTGCCGGGTCGTCGACGCGGAGGTCGATACCGAGGGGACGGTCGTGGAGGGAAGCACGTGAGCCTGATCGTCCAGAAGTTCGGGGGCAGTTCGGTCGCGACGCCCGATCTCATCAAGCACGTGGCCGGCCGGGTCGCGGCGACGCGCGAATCGGGGCACGACGTCGTCGTGGTCGTGTCGGCGCCCGGCGACACGACGGACAACCTGATCGGGCTGGCGGAGCAGATTACCACGAGCCCGGCCGACCGCGAGATGGACATGCTGCTGTCGACCGGCGAACAGGTGTCGATCGCGCTCCTCGCGATGGCGCTGCACACGCGGGGCCACCGGGCGGTCTCGCTCACGGGCGCGCAGGCCCTGATTCGCACCGAGCCGGTGCACCTGCGGGCGCGGATCATGGGCGTCGACCGCAGCCGCCTCGACCGGGAATTGGGCGCGGGCCGGATCGTCATCGTCGCCGGCTTCCAAGGGATCACCGACGACGGCGAGATCACGACGCTCGGGCGCGGCGGGTCGGATACGACCGCGGTCGCCCTCGCCTCGGTGCTCGACGCGCGGATCTGCCAGATCTACACCGACGTCGAAGGGGTCTTCACCGCGGACCCGCGCGTCGTGCCCGAGGCGAAGAAGCTCGCGGAGATCTCCTACGATGAAATGTTAGAGATGGCCAGTTCAGGCGCGCTGGTGCTGCAGACCCGCGCCGCGGAGCTCGCCAAGCAGTACCGCGTGCCGCTGGAGGTGCGCAGCACGTTCGTCGACCGGGGGGGAACGGTGGTGACGGATCGGACAATCGAGGGACGGCGATTGGTAACCGCGGTCACGCACGACCGCAACGTGGCGAAGATCGCCGCGACGGGAATTCAAGATCGCCCCGGCATCGCGCACACGCTGTTCCGGGCGATCGCGGACCGGCACGTCAACGTCAACCTGATCATTCAGAGCGTCCCGCAGGCGCAGGGCGCCGACATCTCCTTCACGGTCGCGCGCTCAGATATGGCGGCCGCGGTGGAGGCGGCCCGGTCGGTCGCCGGGGAGATCGGCGCGCGGGACATCATCTCCGACGAAGGCGTCGCCATGGTCAGCATCGTGGGCGCCGGGATGATCACGAACCCCGGCGTCGCGGCGCAGATGTTCGGCGTGCTCGCGCGCAACGGCATCAACATCGAATTGATCGCGACGTCCGAGATCAAGGTCTCGTGTGTGGTCCGCGCCGACGAGGCGGAGAAGGCCGTACGGGTGCTGCACGCCGAGTTCAGGCTGGACGAAGACTGACGCGGCGCCCGGTGCCGCGGCGCGGGGTTAGCGGGCGTTCTGCGGCAGCTCGAGAAACAGCTCGACGAGCGCCGCCTCAAATTGCCGGCCGGCCTGCCGCCGGAGCTCGGCCGCCGCGTCGTCCCGCGTGCGGGCGGCGTGGTAGACGCGCTCGCTCGTCATCGCGTCGAAGCTGTCGGCGATCGCGAGAATCCTCGCCTCGAGCGGGATCGCCTCCCCGGCGAGGCCGTTTGGATAGCCGGTGCCGTCCCAGCGTTCGTGATGCGCGGCGACGATGTCGATCACGGCGTCGTCGACCTCGAGGGCGCGAAGCAGCGCCACCCCCTTGCCGACGTGCTGCGCGACGAGGGCCCGCTCCTCGGCCGAGAGCGGCCCGGGCTTCTGGAGGAGGCTTCGGGAGAGCGCGAGCTTGCCGACGTCGTGGACGAAGGCCGCCTGGGCCAGCAGGCGCCGCCGCTCGAGGGCCACGCCCGCGGCCGCGGCCAGCTCCACGGCCCACCGGCCCACCTGCGCCAGGTGCGCTTCGACTTCGAGCTCGACGTCCTCGACGTTGAGCCGGTGCACGAGCTGCCGCGCGCCCTCGGGCAACCCTTGGAACGCGGCCAGTAGCGCGACGTCGAAGGGCAGGCTCTGCACCGTCCGCGACGCGTCGTGCGGGTCGCGGCCCAAGCCGCCCACCTTCGTCCCGCTCGCGACGGCGCAAAACGCCTCCACGACGGCGGGGTCGAATTGCGTGCCGGCGGTCCGGCCGAGCTCGGCGATGACGGCGCTGTGCGGGAGCGCGGGGCGATAGGGCCGGGGTGCCGTCATGGCCGCGTAGGCCTCCAGCACCGCCAGAATCCGCGCCCCGATCGGGATCTGCTCGCCGCGCAGGCCGTCCGGGTAGCCCGATCCGTCCCAGCGTTCCTGATGATGGCGGACCAGCGCGGCGGCCCGGCGCAGCTGATCGACGGATCGGAGCACTTCGTCGGCGATGAGGGGATGCTGCCTGACCACGGCCCACTCCTCGTCGGAGAGCCGCTCCGGCTTCCGCGCGATGTCGTCCGGGATCGCCACCATGCCGATGTCGTAGAGGCGCGCGCCCCACCGCACGTCCTCCACGTCCTGGACGGAGCATCCCAGCGCGCCGGCGGTGGCCGTCGCGAGGCCAACCAGCCTGCCGGAACGGCTACCCGGCTCGCCCCCGTGCGCCTCGATCGCCTGCGCGAGCGCCAGCGCGGTCCGCGTGTGCGCCTGCTGCAGCCGCCGGATGAGCCGGATGCGCCGGATCGCCGCGGCCGCGATCTCCGCGACGCCTTCCAGCAAGTGCACCTCGGGGGCGGCAAACGGCGTGCTGTCCATCCCGCCGGCGCGCGCCACGATGAGGGCGCCGATCGCGCGGTCGCCCGACCCGAGAGGCACAATCGCCAGCGGGCGGAGGCCCTTATACACCCCGTCGTCGACCGAAGACGCCTGCGGCTCCGTACTGAGCAGGGTGCCGGCGAACGCCCGCCCGGTCTGGATCACCCGACCCAGCCGTCCCTTGACATCGGGCACGGCCGGATCCAGCCAGGACAGCGGGGCGCCGGTCGAGTGTGCGATCGAAAGCGTCTGCCCGTCCGCCGAAAGAAGCGCGAGCGAGGCGTGGGTCGCGTTCGCCAGAATCATCGCGTGCGCCGCCAGCGCGGCGTACGCCGCCTCCGCAGTCCGCGCAGCCTGGAAGTCCTTGCTCAGGGCGATAAACGTCCCGACCGTGTCGAGGCGCTCTGCCGCCGCCTCGGCGGCCGCGTCGGCCGCCTGCTTCAGCACGGTGACGTCCTGCGCGACCACGAGCACGGCGGCGCGGTCGCGAAATTCCATCGGTTGGGCCAGGACGTGCACGTCGATCAGCGTCCCGTCCCTGCGGCGGTGACGCCGGGTCACCGACACGGGCTGCGCGGGTTCGGACCCCGCGTCCGGCGCCGCCTTGATCGCGGGACCCGTTGCCCATAGATCCGTGACGCGCTTGCCCGCGATCTCGTCGCGCGAATACCCGTACAGGTTCGCGGCCGCCGTGTTGACCGCGAGGATCCGCAGCGTTTGGAGGTCGTACACCCACATCGGCAGGGGATTGTTGAGAAACTGCAGAGCCGCGGGCAACCCGCGGCCGGACGTTCCTGTCTCACGGCTTGCCATAGCAAACGCTCCCCCGCGGGCGCCGCGTTGGTGTACAAATCCCTGGCATAGTAATGTTACACAATTGCACCGGTTTACAGACATCAATAGATCTACGCCGGCACCTTCTTCGAAGAAATGCGGTCGGCGGCGCCGCCGACCCGCAGAGGAGGGTACGTGCCCGTCCGCGAACTGGTTCGCGCACTGGTACGTACCACCAGAGACAGGTATGAACCAGTAGAGGGTGGGATCATGGCGCGGCGTCCGGACGCCGGTAGGCGCCCGCGGAAGCAGGGCCCGGCGGCACACGCCCGGGGGCGGGGACCGCTCTACCGCCAGCTGCTCGGCTCCATCAACGGGCGGATCCGGAAAGGCGACTGGGGCGCGGGCGGGCAGCTGCCGTCGGAGCGCGATCTCTCGGAGCAGTTCGGGGTCAGCCGCTCGACGGTCCGGCAGGCGCTCGAGCAGCTGTCGCACGCGGGCCTGCTCAAGAAGATCCAGGGCCGCGGCACGTTCGTCGCGGCGCACGGCCCGATCACGCAGCCGCTGGGACGCGTCACGGCCTTTCGCGAAGCGCTGGCGGCGCAGGGCATGACGCCCGGCCTGCGCGTGGTCAGCCGGACGCAGGAGCCGTGCGACGTGGTGCTGGGCCGGCTGCTCGGCGTCCCGCCGGAAACGGCGCTGCTGCAGCTCGTCTATCTCGGGCTCGGCGACGAGGAGCCGCTGGCGCTTTACCGGAGCTATGTGCCGGCGGGCAAGATGGCGGAGACCGTGGACAAGTTTTGCCGCGCCGCGGCGTCCAAGATACCGCCCCGCATGGTCTCGGAATTGTACGCCGAGCGCGCCGGCCTGCCCGAGCTGCGGGCGGAGCAGACGTTTGAGGTGCGTCTCGCGACCGCCGAGGAGGCCGCGTTGCTCGCGCTCGCGCGGCCGGCGGCGGTGTTCAGCGTGACGTCCCTGATCTCCGCGCTCGGGGGCGCGCCGGTGGAATACCGCCGGGCCGTTTACCGCGGCGACCGGTACAAATTCAACATCGAACGCCTGGCCCACATCATGGCGTGACGGGAGGCAGAGGATGAGCGGCAAGACCCTGCGGTTTCTGGCTCCGAACGGGCATCTCGGGTTCGCCCCGCTGAAGCCCGCGAGCTTCGAGCTCGGCGTGGCGGCGCGCCCGGACTTCATCGTCTCGGACTCGGGCAGCGACGACATCGGCCCGGGGCCCCTCGGCGCCGACACCTGCACGAGCCCGAAGGAATGGCAGCGCCACGACCTCGAGCACATCTTGCTCGCATCCCGCAAAATCGGCGTGCCGATGCTGATCGGCTCGGCCGGGGACACCGGCTCGAACAGCCGGGTGGACATGTACGTCGAGATGATCCGGGAGATTGCCGCCCGCCATCACCTCGCCCCCTTCCGGCTGGGCTACTTCTACTCCGAAGTCTCGAAGGACCTGATCCGCAAGCGGATCGCGGCCGGCGAGACGGTCGCCGGGTTGAACGGCCGGTCCGATCTGACACTCGCGGAGCTCGACGCGACGGACCGGATCGTCGCGATGGCCGGTATTCACCCGTACAACGCGCTGCTCGACCGGGGCGCGGACGTCATCATCGGCGGCCGCTCGAGCGACCTCGCGATTTGCGCCGGACCGGCGATCCGCGCCGGCTTCCCGGAGGCGCTGTCCTACTATCTCGGCAAGGTGCTCGAGTGCGCGTCCTTCTGCGCCGAGCCGTACGGCGCGAAGGAGAGTGTGATCGGCGAGATCTCGATGGACGACGTGAAGGTGACCGCGATGCACCCCGAGCAGCGGTGCACGATCGCCTCGGTCGCCGGGCACGCGATGTACGAGCGGTCCAACCCGTTCTACGAGTACGCGCTCGGCGGCGAGCTGGACATGCACACCTGTAAGTACGAGCAGTTCGACGCGAAGACGACGCGGATCACCGGGCCGGTGTGGAACCCGGCGGCGGAGCCGCGGGTGAAGCTGGAGGGCGCCGGCAAAGTCGGCGAGCGCTACGTCGGCCTCGCGGGGATCCGCGATCCCTACACCATCGCGAACATCGACCGCGTCATCGGCTGGGCGCGCCACGCGGTCGAAGAGAAGTTCGGCACGAGCGGCTACGAGCTGCACTACCAAGTGTTCGGCCGGAACGGCGTGATGGGCGACCTCGAGCCCGTGAAGACGCCCGCCCACGAGCTCGGCATCGTCGTCTACGGCGTCGCGCCGACCAAGGAGATGGCCGAGGAAGTGTGCATGATCGGCACGCGCCAGCTCTTCTACGCGCGGCTGCCGGAGGTGAAGGGCACCGCCGGCGGCGTGGCGTTCCCGCTCGACGAGGTGCTTGCGGCCAGCGCCGCCTACCGATGGACGGTGAACCACACGCTGCGGGTGAACGATCCGCTCGAGCTGTTCCCGTTGCACATGACGGACGTCGGGGCACGCACCCCGTCTGTCGCGGGGCGCACGGCCCCCGCCGGCGCCGGGAAGGCGGCGCGATGAAGCTCTCCACCCTCGCCAAGGTCGTCCGCAGCAAGAACGCGGGCGTCGACAAGATCACCTTCGACATCATCTTCGCCGACCGCGGCACCTACGAGCGCACGCTCAAGAGCGGCGCGATCACGAAGGCGTCGGTGGCCCGCCTGTACGGCATTCCCGAGGCGCGCATCTCGGACTTCGTGGCGTTCGACCCCGGGTGCGCGATCAAGTTCACCGTGTACCGCAGCCGGCCGAGCGGCAGCCCCGGCGACCCGGACATCTTCGGTGCGCAGCAGTACGCGCCGCTGCTCGACCTCGAGATCCCGCTCGACTGACCGGACGGCGGATGCGGGCGCGACCTCTCGCGTGATGCGTACGGCACCGGCAGCGGTCTTTGGCCCGGGGGCGGCGCCGGTCGAATTGGACGGATCCGCGTTCGACCGCGGCCGCGGCCAGGCGGAACGGTGTCCGGGCACCGAGCAGATCGTGCGGGACGCGGTGGACCGGCGGCTCGCCGCCGTACGGGACATCCTCGCGCGCCCGGCGGCGGCGAACTTTCTCGCGCGGCAGTGGGAGTTCACGGCGACGCATGATCCCGACGCGCTCGCGGAGGCGGAAGGCATCGCCGCGGGATACGGGCTGCCGGTCCGCGATCTTTTTGCGTCGCTGCACGCCGGCATGCTGCCCGGCTTCGGAGCCTCGCCCGCGGCGGACGGCTGCTCGGCATGGGCGCTCCGCCATCCCGAGTTCGGCGCGCTGCTCGGAAAGAACCGCGACCTCGCCGCCCCTTTCCGCGGCACGCAGCGGGTGTTCCGGCACCGGGACCCGGCGTGGCACGGCCGAACGATCCTCTGCGTCGGAAGCCTCGGGAGCCCCGGCGTGTACTCGAGCGGCATAAATTCCGACGGACTCGCGCTCGCCGATACGCAGATTCGTGCGGCGGACCAGGGCGTCGGATCCCTACGCTACTTCGCGATGACACGGCTCCTGGCGCGCTGCGCCACGGTCGACGAGGCCGTCGACGAACTGCGCCGCCTGCGGCACGCCGGCGGCGGGAGTCTCGTGCTGGCCGGCGCGGACGGCCGCACCGCCGCGGTCGAGCTCGGACATCACGCGGTCGCGGTCGAAGGGGGCGGCGGCCGGGTGGCCCGGACCAACCACTTCGTCTCGGCGGAACTGCGGGGCCGCGACATCGAGGGCGGCGGGTGCGCCGATTCGGGCGGACGCCTGCGGCGGCTCCGGTCGTGGCTCGATGGACTCGGCGAGGCGCCGGGGGTCGCGGACGCCGCCGCCGTCATGGCCTCCCACGACGACGCCGGCACCGCGGGGCTCTGCCGCCACGGCAGGGACCGGGGCGCGACTACGATCTCCGGCAGCGTCTTTGCGTGCCGCGGCCGGCGGCTCTATTTCTCGCCGGACAATCCGTGCTCCGGCGCCTGGATCGTATACGACGGCGCCGCAAATGGAGGTGCGTGATGGGGAAACGGATCTACGTCATCTTGATCGCCGCGGTCCTCGGCCTCTCGCTGCTCGGCGGAACGCGCGGCGACGCGGCGAAGGCGCTGTCGTTCGTCCTCGACACGACGGCGAACCGCACGACGGAGGCGCAGGCGATCGCCGCGCAGCTGAGCCGCGCCGGCATCACCGCGCAGGTTCGAGCCTGGCAGCTGTCCGTGCTGATCCCGCAGGTCCAGGCCGGACAACGCGCAGCGTACACGACGGACTGGGGCAGCGCCTACTTCGACCCGTACGATCTCGCGGTGCCGAAATTCGTGACCAAGGCGCGCGGCAACTTCTCCTTCTACTCGAACCCCGCGGTGGACCACGACATGGCCGTCGCGTCCAGCACCCCGAACGAGGCGCAGCGCCAGGCGGCCTACAACGACGCGCAGCGGAAGATCTACGCCGACGCGCCGTGGGCGTTCGGCTACGTGCTGCAGAATATCGAGGCGCAGTCGTCCGCGGTCACGGGGTGGACGCCGGCGGCCGACAACAGCGAGACGATGTACCCGGCGAGCGTGCGCGGCGGCGACGCGATCATCGTGGGCATGCGTAACGACACGATCGCGCCGCTCGATCCCGGCATCTCGCCGAACGACCGTGAAGCGGTCCTGCGCAACATCTACGACGGCCTCGTGGGACACTCCCCAGACGGCAAAGTCGTCCCGCAGCTCGCCACGGCGTGGCGCAAGGTCGGGCCGGCCGTCTACGACTTCACGCTGCGTCCCGGGGTGAAATTCCAAAACGGCGACCCGGTCACGGCCGACGACGTCGTCTTCACGTTCCAGCGCGTGCTCACGCCCGGCGCCATCACCGGCGTCTCGAGCACCCGCAAGGATCTGCTCGGCCCGATCCTGCGCGTGCAGAAGCTGGACGAGTCGCACGTCCGGTTCGTCTACAGCGCCTCGTTCCCGGAGGCGCTCGTGCTGCAGTCGCTCGTGCACTTCCAGATCGTCCCGCAGAAGTACGTGCAGCAGATGGGCGAGGCGGGGTTCATCGCAAAGCCGGTCGGCGCCGGCCCGTTCCGATTCGTGCGGGGCGCCCTCAACTCCGAGATCGTGCTCGAGCGCTACGACGGCTACTGGGCCGGACCGGCCAAGCTGCGGCAGGTCATCTTCCGCATGATGCCGGAGCCGTCCAGCCGGATCGCGGCGCTCCTCTCCGGCGAAGTACAGGTCATCCAGGAAGTCCCGCCCGACCTGGTGGACCGTCTGAAGGCAAGCCCGAACGTCCAGGTGAAAACCGCGGAAGGCACCCGGTCCTACGAGATCGAGTTCAACACCAAGGCGGAGCCGTTCACCGACCCGCGCGTGCGGCAGGCGGTGAACTACGCGATCAACTGGGACCCGATCCTCCGCGACATCTACCACGGGTACGGGAAGCGCCTCAGCACGGCGTTTCTGCCGAGCGGCTTCGGGTACGACGCATCGCTCAAACCCTATCCGTACGACCCGGCCAAGGCGCGGGAACTCCTGAGACAGGCGGGGTACTAAGAGCGGCGCACCGGGGGCGTAATTACATGGTGGCCCGCCGCGGAGCCGGCGGGCGGCGGAGTTCGCGATGCGCATGCTGAGGATCGTCCGTCGGGTGCTGCTCGCCGTGCCGGTGGCGCTGGGCGTCGCCGTCCTGGCGTTCCTGTCGCTGCACCTGCTGCCCGGCGATCCGGTCCAGATCATGCTGGGCGACACCAACTCGAGCGCCGCGACGATCCGCGCCGTGCGGCACGAACTCCATCTCGACCAGCCGCTCCAGGTGCAGTTGGGGCTGTTCTTCGCCCGGCTCGCGCACGGCGATCTCGGCGCGTCGATCGTGCAGCAGCGGCCGGTGGCGGCCCTGATCGCGGAAGCCCTCCCGGCGACGATCGAGCTCACGGTCGCGACGATCGTGATCGCCGTGCTGATCGCGGTCCCGATGGGTCTCGCCAGCGCGCTGCGGCCGCGCTCGTGGATCGACCGCGCGGTGCTGTCGACCTCGCTGCTCGGCGCGAGCATGCCGGCGTTCTGGTTCGGGCTGCTCCTCATCCTCTTCTTCGCGGTGAACGCGCGCCTGCTGCCGACGTCGGGGCAGATCGATCCGACGATCGGCGTGCCGACGGTCACCGGCTTTCTCCTAGTCGACAGCCTGCTCGCCAGCAGCGGCGCCGCGGTCGCGAGCGTGCTGCGGCACCTGGTCATGCCGGCGCTCACGCTGGGCGTGGTGTTCGCCGCGGTACTCGCGCGAACTGTGCGGTCGTCCATGATCGAGGTGCTGCACCGCCAGTACGTGACCACGGCGCGCGCGAAGGGGCTCCCCGAGACGGCCGTCGTGATCAAGCACGCGCTGCGCAACGCGCTCATTCCGGCGATCACGGTCGCCGGGCTGCAGATCGGCGAGCTGCTCGGCGGGAACATGATCGTCGAAACGGTCTTCGCCTGGCCCGGCCTCGGGCGCCTCGTCGTCAACTCGATCTTCGCCCGCGACTACCTCGTGGTGCAGGCGGCCGTGATGCTCTACGCCCTCACCTACGTCGCCGCGAACCTGGCCGTCGACGTGGCCTATACCGTGCTCGACCCGCAGATGGAAGTGGCGTGATGGGCGCCCAGCCGCTGCGCGCCGGCGTGCTGCCGATCCTCTACCCGGTGCGGCGCCACGGCGTCCGCGCGCTCTCGTCGCTCCGGCGCATCGCGCGAGGCCTCGCGGCGGAGCCGGTCGGCGCGGCCGCGGCGGTGCTGGTGCTGGTCTACATCCTCAGCGCGCTCCTGGCGCCGGCGATCGCCCCGTACAGCCCCGCGTCCACCGATCTCGCCGCGCGCCTCGCGCCCCCGTCCGCGGCCCACTGGTTCGGCACGGACGCGCTCGGCCGCGACGTCTTCTCCCGCACGATCTACGGCGCGCGGGTCAGCCTGCTTGTCGGCGCGCTCACGGTCGGGCTCTCCGCGGTGATCGGCACGGCGCTCGGCATGGCCGGCGCCTACTTTCGCGGCGCTCTCGACATGGTGGGCGCCCGGGTCGTCGAGCTGCTGCAGGCGTTCCCGTATCTCATCTTCGCGATCGCGATGATGGCGTTTCTCGGCCCGGGCTTCTGGAACCTGATCTGGGCGCTCGCGCTCAAGGGCTGGATCGAGTTCTACCGGCTCGCCCGCGGCGAGACGCTCGCGCAGTCGAACCGCGAGTACGTGGAAGCGGCGCGGGCGATGGGCTACCCGACGTCGTGGATCCTCGTGAGCGAGATCCTGCCGAACATCGTGAACACGGTGACGGTCGTGGCGCTCCTCCGGCTCGGCTACTTCATGGTGCTGGAGGCGTCGCTGTCGTTTCTCGGCGTCGGCATTCCCCCGAGCATCCCGGCGTGGGGCTCCATGATCAGCGACGGCCGCGGCGTGCTCTTCATCGCCTGGTGGGTGAGCACGATCCCCGGCCTCGCGCTGCTGGTCCTCGTGCTGGCGGTCAATCTCCTCGGCGAGCGCATGCGCGAGATTCTGGATCCGCACACCGTTGTGCCTTAAGCCACAGGAGGATCCCCAGCACCAGGCCCCACCCAAATGTGAGCGGAATGTCGCCGACGAGTTCGGCGCGTTAGCCGGAGCTCCTGAAAGCATGCTCCGGAGCTCGCTTAGGCAGACTCACCGACCCCGTGCCCCGCGGGTGCCCAACGGAGCGGCGCGGCGGAGGCCGGTCGTCAAAAAACCCTCAAAAACATCGGCCAGCGATCGGATGTGAATCGTTGACCTGCGCATCGGCTCTGCGCTGCCTCGACTCCGCGGACGTAGGGCGGCTCTCCGGATCGAACCCGAGCGTCGAGATCGAGCAAGTCGGGCCCAAGATGGACGGTTTGCGGTGCACTCAGTGGACTGGCGCTCGGCGGGTTCTATCTCGCCGATAAGTTGCGGAGGATGGTCCGGCCCGACACCCGCCTTTCGTTTAGCTTCGCTTCCGCAATGCGCGCTTCGAAGCCCGAATCGGTGTCCACAACGCAAGAGCAGCACCCGTCGGGTCGTTGATCACGCTGTAGCGTCCCTTCCGCGGCACATCCGATGGCAGAACTATGATCGACGCGCCCATAGCTTTAGCTTGCTCGGTTGATTTGTCCACGTTGGCCACTTGGACGAAAGGGAGCCAGTGTGACGGCACCGTCCGATTTACCACTGGCATCATACCGCCTGCCGTCCCTGCCCCGACGTCGATCTCAGTATACTTATGTTTACCATTGGACGCGTCACGTAGTCGCCATCCAAATAGCCGGCTGTAAAAACTTTTTGCTCTATTATGGTCCTGGGTTTGCAACTGAACATACGTAAATGGATTCGCCATATTCCTCGCCCTCCGATCAATTTGCCTTCGTCACTTTCTGTCCAGGTTTTCCGGGCAACCGAACCCAACCCCGGAACTATAGACTGATCGTTCATCGTGTGCCCTTTCCGAACAACTCCCTGTCTGTTTCTGTGATCGTATCCGACGATTCCCCGGTGAGGACGTTGAAGCGACCGAACACCTGGCGAAACGCGGCTTCCCAGTCGGTGCCATATCGCAACAATCGAGGTTCGACGACATGAGGGACATATTTTAGCGTCCTCAAGTATGCCACGATGGCGTAGACATCGTCGTCCGCCATGCTAGCGTAGAACTGCCATAGCATGACGTGCTCCAGGGGGCTCGGCCTGCCGTATCTGTCTGGTTCGGTTGAGATCCCTCCACGAATCGCCCGTACTACCTGCTCGTCTGGGACGCCCCTCAGATCTCCGCCTATTCCGAAACGCGTCAGATTCGAAGAGTACAAGACTGCATATCCCGGATAGGGGAACACCGCGAACCCCTTTTCATCGGCACGCAACGGCAGGTCAGGTCCGAGCCGAAATACACCAAGGAAGGGATCTGATGGGTCCCCGCCTACAAATTCCTGCAAAATGGGGCCACTAGCAGTAAACTTCTGGAATGAATGACACTCACGGCAGCCAACCAAGGCGTTCATCAGATAAAGTCCACGTTCGGCGGAGCGGCCTTTAGGTGCAAACTCTGGTGCCTTGACCGTCGCAACTTGAGTGGACGATCGCTCAGGAGAAAGGCGACGGTACCGCAGTCGGCCTTGGAGGAAATCGTTACGGATGGGAGCTAGGCTTCGCACGTAGGCGACCAGCGCGCGCACATCATCATCGGCCATGTTTCGGTAGAAGCTGTGCGGCGGAAATAAGAACAGAAATTGAGGGTTTGCACCCTGTTTCCTTTTACCAGCCCGGATTACATTTACCAAATCGTCTTCGGTCCAGCAGCTACTCGAGGCTCTTGCCCCACAAGGTTCCAAGCCGGTCGCAGGATCAGGTGTTATGTTCGACGAGTACACGACTCCGTTCGATTTTCCGGAAAAACGCAAATAGAATGGGACACCGCCCGAGAGGTATCGATTAGGATCCAGATAACGATACCAATCGGGATCTGTACGGAACTTGCGATCTCTCTCAACAGCTGTCGCGTCTTCAGCGGCCGGCCGCGTGTTCTCAACAGCGGGCGGTGTGTGGCATCCCGCGCAGGCCCCTATCGTAGCAAGGTATCGCCCTCGCTCTACTAAGGTGAGTTGCCCTTGAACGGAGCGCTGAACCTGCCGGGTTCGGCGATCAGCCGTCACCAGCGAATATCCGATCAGCAGGATGCAGCCTACCACAACACTTATTGCCATAGACAGGACGCGGCGGTTCACGTTCACTGCAGCACATTCTCCGATTTGCGACCTGGGTCTACTGTCTAAGCCGCGGGTGTCACTTCTTCTTCGCCGGAACCCGGGGGGCCTTAGCGGCGAGGTGATGGGCAGCATTCGCCCACCTGCTCAGCAGGTCCGCCTTCCGCTCGAAGATCTTTGGAACTAAGACCCAATGGGCCATCGTTCGATTACCTGCAGTCCAGGGCTCAGAGCCACCCTTCGACATAAGTTCATTGAATAGCTCGACATCTGGAAGTCTGAGGCCGATACGACCCGTCTTCCAGACCAACGCATAGATATTGTTGTTAGCAAACAAAGCGTGACAGCCAAACATTTTCCGGTCTGTGACGCCAGGCAGGCCCCGCGATGCTTCGCACAGGACCGACTTCAGCCGTTCAATTGTTTGGTCGGAGGCGAGCTTTGTTTTTGTCCTCATTCAACTTTCTCCACTGTTGCGGCATCATTGGAAAAGTATTCATGTCCGCAGCGGGGCGGCTGGGTACGGCTCTAAATTCTCGCAGCTGGACATCAAGATCCCGTAAGTCCAGACGAGGGATCGTGATCGCTGGCCCTGCAGGCTCACTACCACATATTGAGTGTCCCTTTCTGTTCCATGTCTCTTAGGAACTTAACGGCCCCTTTTTCTTGTGCTGCACGATCGACAAAGCTTTGTAACGGAGTGATCTGGACCTTCATGAAGCTCCAGAAAGGCAAACTCTGCAGGGTCCTGCTTAGTTCATTGTTGTCTGCAACATCCAGAATCATTGCAGACGCCTTCGATCCTGCCACCACCCCGGCGGCTCTAATTTTCCCAGCCTTCTCCAACTGGACAACCATATCCAGGCTAGGAATGATCGCATGCTCCACCATGTGAACAACCTTCTCGGGAGGATGCGCCGGGCCAGGTTCGATATACTCAAAATTCACCAAGAACAGCATCTTCACCACCACCTCCTCATGTAGTTCTCGCTCGTTGCTGCTTCCGGCATCTCGAGCTTTATTCTGCAGTCTGAATGAGACGCCCGACGGTTCTGAAAGCCTCATCTCCCGGAAGTTGCATTCCCACGTCTATCGGGTGTGCAAGAGCGATGATGCGTGCGACAGGGTTTTTGCTGGCCTCTTTCAAATTTCGCGATTTCCGAACCTCATCGACCGATTCCAGTGGAATGCACTGAGCGATGCTCACTGGCGTACCGACCGGCGGGAACCCTACGACCCGCCCGTAAGAGAGTGTTCCGTGGATTGCTCGGAACGCCCCAAACGAGGTTTCGATAATCGCGTAAGGATTGAAGTACAAACGCGCCGGAAAACGGGAATCGCCCAGAGATTGCGCAATTCCATAGGATGGCAGGAAAATGTCAGGGTACTTTTCCTTTAGGGTCTCCCCGAGTATGATCCGGATCGGCCCAATGCTGGGATCTTGCATTCTTGCGTCAAGATTGAGAATCTGCATCCACACTGTTTCTCGACCCGTCTGGAAGAACTCTTCGGGTCGATTTAAGAAATCCGTTTCCGCGATCCTGCTCGGAAGCGTGGACCCCGCCGGTATCGGAATTTTGACGGAGTGATTCGCGGACCGTCCTTTGTAAACGAATGGCGCCGAGCGCGAAACTGTCTGTACGGCAGTCGGCATATCCAAAGTAACCATCTTCCCCGCCATCGACCCTGTGAGAAACTCGATCATGATGATGAAGTGACTCAGAAACCCGTCAATTCCTTCGGGAGGGAATGGGTCAAAGTGATCTCCCATCTTGTTAACCATCTCATTGAAACCAGCCTCCAGCTCCGCTTGTGCCGGGTCGGCCGCTAAAGATTGAGAGGCCGCGATTGCTGCAGCTGAGATTCCCAGTTTCTGTAAGAACTCTCGTCGAAACGAGGTAGATCTCGATAAATTCGCTTCCCCAGAATGCTTGTCTTCAGGCATCGTTTCGCTCCTTTCTGACCTCAGTTGTCCCAAGCAAACGCTACATAGCGACTATAGGGGGCAGCAGCCACGATGGTTTCTCTCAAGTTGCTGATGTATTGCTCAGATCGTATTTGGACAAAACGGTCGGAAATTGAGTGAGAGGTCCCGCGCTTCCCGGAGTCGACCGAGGGGAGGTCGAACTTATGGGACGGGGGTGCGGCTGCATGAGGGACGCAACGCAGCGACGGTGGACGGCCGAGGGGAAGCTGCAGATCTTGGACGAGACGCGGAAGACCGGCCAAACAGTAAGCGAGGTGTGTCGCTGCCACTAGATAGCCCTGGGATAGTTCTACAGTTGGGAGGGGCAAGTGCCGTCAAGCGGCGCTGACAGCGTTGCGCAACTGCAAGCGCGGACGCAAGCCGGCCAAGACCGAGGCCGATCTGCAAGCGAATGGACATCATGCCGCGGCGACAACAAGGCGGTCCTTATCGGCGCCGGGCACGAACCCACGTTCGTACCGCTTTGCCAAAAATGTCGACCATAGCAATCCAGGTGGAGCAGGAATTTCCCGCAGCGCAAGATCAAAGAAGTTTCGCCGATCAATTTTACCGATACTACTTTTGACCGCCACTTAACTTACAACTCTCACACATCTCACACAAAACGCCGACTCATCTCCGAGGCGCGACGGAGCGGTTGTCATGAGTTGGTTGGCTCGGCGATTCCTCACGATTCCGGTTGCAGAAGTCACCTTCGCCCGGCGCGGTTTCCACGCCGGCGACGCTCAGACGTGCTCGTGGCTCGAGCACATCGGCCGCACCTTTCTCACCGGGTATCACGCCGCGCTCGAACACGATCCCGAGGCACTGGGCCGCGGCCTGGACGCGGTGGATCGCGATGTCCGCGGTTTTGCGTTCGAGGGCGCCGCGATGGCATTGACGCTCCTCGATGCTCTGTCGCCGTGGTCACGCAACAGGCGGATGACGGCGCTGCTGCGCGGCCGCGGGGCGGCGCACGTCTACATGGTTCACGTCGGCGCGGGTTGGGCGCTCGCCCGTCTGCGGCGGGGCGCCCGTCCGCCGGCGCATCTCGACCCCCTGCTCGGATGGCTGGCCGTCGACGGGTACGGCTTTCACGAGGGGTATTTCGCCTGGCGGCACTATGTCCGCGCGTGCCGGCCGCCGGTCCGGGTCAACGGGTACGAACGGCGGGTCTTCGATCAGGGCCTGGGGCGCAGCTTGTGGTTCGTCGACGGGGCGGATCCGGCGAGGATCGCCGCCGCGGTGGCGAGGTTTTCGCCCGACCGCCATAGCGATCTTTGGAGCGGCGTGGGCCTTGCCGGCGCGTACGCCGGCGGCGCAACCGAGACCGCGTTATCCGCGCTCGCGCGGGCGGCCGGCGCGTACCGTGCGTGCCTGGCGCAGGGCGCCGCGTTCGCTGCGACCGCCCGACAGCGCGCCGGCAATTCGTCGCCGTCCACCGAGGCCGCGTGCCGGGCCTTCTGCGCGATGTCCGCCGCCGAGGCGGCGCAGCTCGTTGAGGCGGCGTTGCAGGATCTCCATGCCGAAGGTCCGGTGCCCGCCTACGAGGTGTGGCGATCCCGGATCCGGCGTTGTTTTGCCGTGGAGGCCGCCGCGCCGCCGGCCGGGCGTAGCGCATGATTCGCCAGCGGGCCACCGCGTTGGTAGCCATTGGCGTCGTGCTGGCACTCTACATGATTGCCCAGCCATCGACCGTTGCGCCGGTCGACCTGGACCGCCTGGCTGCGGAGTTCGCCTTTACGTCGTCCCCGCTGCCGGGTGTGCCCGGCGAGATTGAGCGATCGGTACGTCCGGTCCACCCCAGCCTTCGGCACATCTCCGCCTGGATCTCCTCGGTCGGTGCCGCGGTCGCGCTCGCGGACATCGCCGGAACGGGACTGCCCGCGGATCTCTGTTATGTGGAGACGCGAACGAACCAGGTAATCGTCGCGCCAGTTCCCGGCACCGGCCCGCGGTATGCGCCGTTTGTGCTCGACCCGGCACCGCTGACGTACAACGCCACCATGGCGCCAATGGGATGTCTGGCGGGCGATCTCGCTGAGCGTGGTGTCACCGATCTGATCGTGTACTACTGGGGACGGACGCCGATCGCATTTCTACGCACGGAGCCATGCGGCGGGTTGCGGGCGCAGTGTTTCGTCCCACAGGAGCTCGTGAACGGCGGGCTCCGATGGTACACCAATGCGGCCCTTCTCGCCGACGTGGACGGAGACGGCCATCCGGACCTCGTCATCGGCAACTACTTTCCGGCCGGGGCACGCATCCTCGATCCGAACGCCGGCGGCCGGGAAACGATGCAGGCGTCGATGTCCCGGGCCCGCAACGGCGGTGGGCTGGTCCTGCTCCTGTGGGAAGGCGAGGTCCGCGGACCTCGGCCGGAGGTGAGATTCCGCGCCGTGCGTGGCGCGCTGCCCGACGCCGCGGAACATGGATGGACGCTCGGGCTCGGCGCGCAGGATCTTCGCGGCAGCCTCCTCCCCGATCTTTACGTCGCCAACGACTTCGGGCCCGACATCTTGCTGGACAACCGCTCCACCCCTGGGCATCCCCGGTTCGTGCCGCTGTACGGGCGGCGCGGCTTCGCGACCCCGTCCTCCTTCGTCCTTGGACGCGATTCGTTCAAAGGAATGGGGGTCGCGTTCGGCGACCTGACCGGCTCCGGGCACCGGGACATCGTGGTGAGCAACATCACGACTCCGTACGGCCTTGAGGAGAGCAACTTCGCATGGGTCAACACGGGGGACGTCGCCGCCATGGAGCGCGGAATTGCGCCGTTCGTCAACCGGGCCGAGGCCTTCGGACTGGCGCGCAGCGGCTGGGGATGGGACGTGAAGATCGCAGACTTCAATAACGCCGGGCGGCCGAACGTGCTCCAGGCTACGGGGTTCGTCAAGGGCGACGTGGACCGCTGGCCCGAGCTGCAGCAGCTGGCGATGGGGAACGATCTGTTGTTGCACGATCCGCGGATGTGGCCGAATTTCGTGCCGGGCGACGACCTGAGCGGTCACGAGCACCTGCGGTTCTTCGTCCCGGCGGCGGGCCATTTCGTGGACATCGCCACGCGCATCGGCCTCGGCACCCCGCGCGTCAGCCGCGGAATTGCCGCCGCGGACATCTTCGGTGACTGCCGATTGGATTTCGCGGTCGCCAGCCAATGGGACCGCTCCTACTTCTACCGCAACACGAGCGCGACCGTGGGGCGGTGCTTGGGGCTCCATCTTCTCGTGCCGGTGCGGAGGGGGGCGCCCGCAACGACGCAGATATTCCGTGGCCCGCGGCCTGGGGTCGCCGGCCGCCCGGCGCTCGGCGCGACGATCGAGGTTATTCTCCCGAACGGTCGCCATTTCGTGGCGGACGTCGACGGCGGGAACGGCCACTCGGGCAAGAGCAGTCCCGATGTACACGTCGGCCTTGGAGCAATCTCCGCGCTCACGACATTCACGACGGCGATTGCCTGGCGAGATCCTGATGGGATGATCCGACGGGAAACGCTACGGCTGACACCGGGATGGTATACGGTTGTCCTCGGTTGGCCCCAACGGAGGTAATGCTGTGGCCGCGCGCGATCCATGGTACCAGGATCGCCGGCTGGCCGGTCTGCGACGGTTTTCGATCGCCATTACCGTGTTCACGGTATTGGGGGAGACGGTATTCGGTTTCGAGCCCTCGTGGGCGCAGATCGTCGTCTCGGTCGTAACCGCGTACGGGATGGCGATCCTCCTCGAACTTGTCGATGCGTACGCCGCCCGACGGCCTGTCCGGTTCCTCGGAGGATGGGGCCTGCGCGGCCTCGGCGAGTTTCTGCTTCCCACTCACATCACGAGTCTGTCCGTGGGATTCCTGCTGTATGCGGGAGGGGCGCTGTGGCCGCTGGCGTTCGCCTCGGCCGCCGCGATCGCGTCAAAGGCGGTCTTCCGCGTGCCGACGGAGCGCGGAATGCGCCACTTCTTCAACCCGTCCAATTCGGGCATCACCCTGACGTTGCTCGTCTTCCCGTGGGTCGGGATCGCCGCCCCGTACGAGTTTACGGAAAACCTCCGTGGGGCGGCGCTGTGGCTGCTCCCGGCCGGCGTGCTCATCTCCGGGACGTTTCTGCTCTCGCGGTTCGCCCAACGGGTACCGCTGGCCGCCGCCTGGATCGTGGGGTTCGCGGCCCAGGCCGTCCTTCGGAGCATCCTCTTCGCGTCGCCGCTGTCCGCGGAACTGACCCCGATGACCGGCGTCGCCTTTGTGCTCTTCAGTATGTACATGGTGACCGACCCGGCATCGAGCCCGGGGAGCGCCGCCGGGCAAATCGAGTTCGGACTCGGTACCGCCGCCGCGTACGGGGCATTGATGGCTCTCCACGTCGCCTACACCCTGTTCTTCGCGCTGACGATTGTATGCGCAGCGCGGGGCGCAAGTTTGTACGCGGGCGCCTGGACGGCGCAACGTGCGAGGCTGCAGACCGCCCCTGCGGCGATTTCGGCCCTCGAAGCGACAAACCCGTGAAGCCCAGCATCGCGATCGTCGGGATGGCGTGCCGGTATCCGGACGCACGGACACCGCAAGAGTTGTGGGAAAACGTGCTCGCGCAGCGCCAAGCCTTCAGGCGCATCCCGCCGCAACGGCTGCGCCTCGAAGACTACCTTGCGCAAGATCGCGCCGCCGCCGATACGACGTACTCGACCGAAGCGGCGGTACTCGAAGGCTACGAGTTCGACCGCGTGCGTTTCCGGGTGTCCGCCGATGCCTTCCGGGCGGCCGACATGACCCACTGGCTCGCGCTGGATGTCGCGGTTCAGGCCCTCGCCGACGCGGGATTCCCGGGCGGCGCCGGACTCCCCCGCGATACGACCGGCGTCGTCCTCGGGAACACGCTCACGGGGGACGGTTCGCGCGCCAACGCGCTCCGGTTGCGCTGGCCGTTCGTCCGGCGCACGGTCGAGGCCTCGTTGGCGGCTGAGGACTGGCCTACCGACCGCCAGCAGGCGTTCCTCTCCGATCTCGAAGCACGGTTCAAAGCCCCGTTCCCGGCGCCGAACGAAGAGACCCTTGCCGGCAATCTCTCCAACACGATCGCCGGCCGGATCTGCAACTACTTGGACCTCAAAGGCGGCGGGTACGCCACGGATGGCGCGTGCGCCTCGTCCCTGCTCGCGGTCACCCAGGCGTGCGCGGCGCTCGAGGCCGGCGATCTTAACGTGGCGATCGCGGGCGGGGTGGACATCAGTCTCGATCCGTTCGAGCTCGTAGGCTTTGCGCGCACGGGCGCGCTCGCAGCCAACGAGATGCGCGTCTACGACACCCGTCCGACCGGGTTCTTGCCGGGCGAAGGATGCGGTTTTGTGGTGTTGATGCGGTCCGCCGACGCGAATGCGCAGGCGCGTCGCGTCTATGCGGAGGTCCGCGGCTGGGGGATCTCGTCGGACGGGCACGGCGGGATCACGCGGCCGGAGATGGCCGGCCAGCGCCTGGCGCTCAGGCGGGCGTACGATCGCGCGGGTTTTGGCATCGACACGGTGGCCTATTTTGAGGGCCACGGCACGGGGACGGCGGTGGGCGACAACACGGAGATCCTTACGTTGTCGACGTGCCTGGCCGAAGCCGGGGCCAGCCGTCCCGCGGCGCTTGGAACGGTAAAGGCGAACATCGGCCACACCAAAGCCGCCGCGGGAATCGCAGGGCTTCTCAAGAGCACAATGGCGGTGTGGACGCAGGTGGTACCGCCGGTGACCGGGTGCAGGAACCCGCACCAGGCACTCACCGCACGCTCGGGCGTCCTCCGCGTACCGGACGAAGGCGTCCGATGGCCCTCCGATCAGCCGCTCCGGAGCGGCGTCAGCGCGATGGGTTTCGGGGGCATCAACGTGCACGTCGCCATCGAGGCCGCGACGCCGGCCCGGCGCGGCGCGCTTACGTCGGACGAACAGACGCTGCTGTCATCAGCACAAGACGCGGAGTTGTTCCTGCTGGGAGGCCGGTCGATCGGTGAACTGCGCGCGCAGCTGGACCAGATCCGCCGCCGCGCGGCGTCGCTGTCGCGGGCGGAGATGACGGACTTGGCGGCGGCGCTCGCGCGGCAGATCCGGACGCCCGTCGCGCGAGCAGCCGTCGTAGCGTCCACGCCGGCCGAGTTCGGGACGCGGCTGGAAACGCTCCACCAATGGACCGGCGTGGACGCTCGGACCCGGCTGGACCCCACAGACGGCGTGTTCTTCGCCACCGGCCTGACCGCGCCGCGCATCGCATTTCTGTTCCCCGGACAGGGCTCTCCTGTCCGCCGGGACGGCGGCGCCCTGGGCCGCCGGTTCCGCTGGTTGGACGACGCGTACGCGCATGCGCCCTGGCTCCGCCACGATGGCGAGTTCCCCCAGGCGATGGTGCAATCCGCGATCGTCATGGCATCGCTTATCGCGATTGATGCGCTGGACAGTCTCGGGATCGGGGCGGCCGTCGCTATCGGGCACAGCCTCGGAGAGCTCACGGCGCTTCATTGGGCCGGCGCACTCGATCGCGAGGCGCTGCTGCGCGTCGTGGCAGCGCGCGGAGCCGCGATGACGGCGCTCAAAGGGCCGCACGGGGCGATGGCCAGCATCGCGGCTGGGCCCGAGGAGGTGCGCGGTCTGCTCAACGGAGACGACATGGTCATCGCCGCGTTGAACGCTCCGCGGCAGACCGTGGTGTCCGGTGCTGCCGCCGCGGTCATGGACGCCGCGGCGCGGGCCCGCGCTGCGGGCTTCGCCGTGACGCTGCTGCCGGTGGCCCATGCATTTCATTCGCCACTCGTCGCAGGGGCAGTATCCGGTCTCGCGGAGAGCCTCGCGCGTGAGACCCTGCGGCCGCTCCGCAGAGCGGTCATCTCGACCGTCACCGGGTCGCGGCTCGCGGCCGAGGAAGACCTGCGCGCGCTGCTGTGCCGGCAGATCACGGCGCCGGTCCGGTTCGCGGACGCCGTGGCCTGCGCGCCGGACATCGACCTCTGGCTCGAGGTGGGTCCCGGACAGGCATTGCGCGGACTGGTGCGCGAGTCGACCGAGGGCCCCGTCGTGGCTCTCGACGCTGGCGGCGATTCGCTTGGCGGAATTCTCCGCGCGGCCGGCGCCGTCTTCGCCCTCGGCGTCCCGATCCGTCAAGAGAGGTTGTTCGGCGACCGTTTCGCCCGGCCGTTCGAGGTCGACACGACCCCGCGATTCCTGGAAAACCCCTGCGAGAGCGCCGCAGGACCATTCGACCAGCCGCCGGCGGTACTGACCGCCGAGGCGCCACACCGAGCGCCGTCCGAATTCGCGGCCTCCGACTCGGCGACCGACGTCCTCACCCTCGTGCGGCGCCTGGTGGCGGAGCGCGTGTCGCTCCCGCTTGAAGTGGTGAAAGATGGCGATCGTATGCTCACCGACCTTCATCTCAACTCCATCGGCGTCGGACAACTCGTGGTCGATGCGGCCCGACATCTGGCCGTGCCGCCGCCGCCTGCCCCGACCGATTTCGCCAACCTGTCCGTCGCCGAGATTGCGCAGGCACTCGAGGAGGCCGCGCGACTCGGCGGCGCCGCGTCGAATGAGGAGGGCGGCGCGCCGCCCGGCGTCGACCGGTGGGTTCGGCCATTTGTGGTCGGTCTCGACGACGCACCGCTCCCGCCGCCCGCGCCGTCCGGGGGCGGCGGTGCATGGCGTGTGATCGCGCCGCCGGGCCACGCCCTTGCGGCGGAGCTCACCGAGGTCCTTCGGGGCTGTGGGGAAGGAGGGACCGCGGTCTGCCTGCCGCCCGAGGACGATGACAGCTGCGTTGCGCTGCTGTTGGAAGGGGCCCGCGCAGCGTTGCATGCTAGCGCCGGGTCGCGATTTGTGCTCGTTCAGCATGACCGCACCGCCGCGTCGGTTGCCAAGACGCTCCACTTGGAAGCGCCAGCGCTGACGACGTGCGTCGTGACGGTGCCGCGAGATCATCCCCAGGCGGCCGGCTGGATTCGCGCCGAAGCCGCCGCCGCGGTCGGCTACGTCGAAGCCTGCTATGACTCGACCGGGCGGCGCCGCACGCCCGTCCTAAACCCGCTGACGTTGTCCACCGCCGCGGTGCCGGATGGAGAACTCGCGGACCGCGACGTGCTGTTGGTGACCGGCGGAGGCCGCGGAATCGGTTTCGAGTGCGCGCTCGGGCTCGCGGAAAACACCAGTCTCCGGCTGGTTCTGCTTGGCCGCTCCGATCCGATCACCGAGCCGGAGTTGGCGGCGAACCTGGAACGTCTGCGGGCCGCCGGGGTACCGTTTCGCTATCTCGCGGCCGACATCACAGATGCCGACGCCGTACGCGCGGCCGTGCGCGAAGCGGAAGGGACGCTAGGTCCCATCACCGCCGTCCTCCACGCGGCCGGCACCAACGTTCCCCAACTCCTCGCCACGCTCACCATCGAGGAAGTTCGCGGGGCGCTGGCGCCCAAACTGGACGGGCTCCGGAACGTCCTCGCGTCATTAAACGAAGACCGGTTACGGTTGCTCATCGCGTTTGGCTCGGCGATCGCCGAAACGGGGTTGGCCGGTGAGGCGCACTATGCGGTCGCCAACGAATGGCTGACACACCTGACGGGTGAATTTCAAGCTGCGCACCCGACGTGCCGCTGTCTCGTCGTCGAGTGGTCGGTCTGGTCGGACGTAGGCATGGGTGCGCGTCTGGGGCGCATCGGCGCGCTCGAGCGCGCCGGGATTGCGCCGATCGCGCCGGCGGCGGGCGTGGACATCCTGCGTCAGTTGATCGCGCAGCCCAGCCTGCCGTCCGCCGTTGTGGTCGGCGGCCGGCTGGGAACGCCGCCGACGTTGCGCATGGCCGCGTCACCGATCCCGCTGTGGCGGTTCCTCGAGCAACCGAGAGTCCACTACGCCGGCGTGGAACTGGTCGCGGATGCCGAACTGTCCACGCTGACGGATCCCTATCTCGACGATCATATCTTCGGCGACGACCGCGTGTTCCCGGCCGTGATGGCGTTGGAGGCGATGGCGCAGGCGGCCGTCACCCTTGCGGGCTCGGGCTCCCCGGCGAGTATCGACGGCATCTCGTTTGATCGTCCGATCGTCGTCCCCGCCCGCGACCGCGTCACCGTCCGGGTGGCGGCGCTGGTGCGCGAACCGGGATGCATCGAGGTGGTGCTCCGCAGCAGCACCACCGCCTTCCGGGTGGATCACGTCCGTGCCGTCTGCCGCATTGGACCAATGCAGACCATCCCGCCGGCCGCGCCTGCCTGTCGCCCGGCGCCACCCGGCAGAGTCCCGCTTGACCCGGCGACTGACCTCTACGGCGACCTGCTCTTTCACACGGGCCGTTTCCGGCGAGTCGCCGGATATCGCCGGCTGCGCACGACGGAGTGCGTCGCGCAACTCGCTTCGGTTGACCCGACGCCGTGGTTTGGACACTACTTGCCGCAACATCTGGTGCTCGCCGACCCTGCCGGTCGGGACGCCGCCGTGCACGCCGTGCAGGCATGCGTGCCCGCCGAGGCGCTGCTCCCAATTGGCGCCGCGCGATTCGTGCCGGGCGAGCTTCCCAAGGGCCCGCGATTCGCGCACGCGAGGGAGCGGCACCGCGCCGGCGATCTATTCGTGTACGACGTGGACGTAAGCGACGCGGACGGCCGGGTCTGCGAGCGGTGGGAAGGACTTCAGTTCCGCCGCATGCACCCGCAGAAACCTCGCCAGGGATGGCCTCCTGCGCTGTTGGGTCCCTGCGTCGAGCGCCACATCCGGGATGTCCTGGCGCCGGGCTCAACCGTGTCGGTGGTGATCAGACGCGAGTGCGATCCCCGCCGCTCGCGCGGCGATCAGGTGCTCCGGTTCCTGTTAGGGGACCACGCGCGGATCGTTCGCCGCCTCAACGGGAAACCCGATGTCGCCGGCGCCGGACGCACCGGCGTGTCCGCCGCGCATGCCGGGGCGCTCGTGATGGGTGCCGCTGCCTCGGGCCCCGTGGGGTGCGATCTCGAGCCGGTCACCGACCGGCGATCGGTCATGTGGCGTGGGCTCCTCGGCGCCGACTACGTGCTGACCGGCTTGGTGACGCGGGAAACTGGGGAATGCGAAGCGGAGACAGCGACCCGTCTGTGGAGCATCCGCGAGAGCCTCACGAAAGTCGGCGTTTCACCAACGGTGCCGATGCGGTTCGTCGCGGCGTCCAACGACGGCTGGGCGCACTTCGCCGCAGGCTCGTTTTGTTGTGCCTCCTACATCGCCGACATCAAGGACATCCAAGGCCGGGTGGCACTGGCCGTTACCGTGCCCGCACCCGGCGACCCGAGCCAAAGCCGGCACCGCGCGGCGGTTCCGGCCGGCGACCGCCCGGGCAGCAGGTCCCCCTCGGAAGACGCGGCGATCGGAGGCGGCGGCCGTGCGCGCGTATGAATATCGGCACGTCATCGGGTTCGAGGAGACCAACGTTGTCGGCAACGTCTACTACGTCAACCATCTCCGGTGGCAGGGCCGTTGCCGCGAGCTGTTCCTCCGCGACCATGCGCCGAGCGTGCTCACGGAGTTGGCCCGTGGGCTTCGCTTAGTTACGGTGCGCTGCTCGTGCGATTACCTCGCGGAGCTGTCCGCGCTGGACGAAGTCGCGGTGCGGATGTTTCTTGGATCGATCATGCAAAGCCGGATAACGTTGAGCTTCGAATACTGGCGGCGCGGGCGCGACGGCGAGCAGCTCGTCGGGCGCGGGGAACAGCAGGTCGCCTGTCTGCGCCGTGACGGCGACCAGTGGGTGGCCGCGATGATTCCGGACGATCTGCGGGACGCGTTGCGCCCGTACGCCGGGGGTTAGCCGCGTGCGCGGACGCAGCGTGCAGGAGAGAGGAGGGCCACCGTGACGGCTATAGCTGGTCCTGCGTCTTATCCCACTGAGCGCCCGGTAACGGCCGTGGGCGATACCGGCCAGCGACCGCCCCGGCGTCCCGGGACCGTCGACGATCACCGCGACGCGGTGGAGCGAGTTATCCACGCAATGCGGGAGCGGCTCGACGAACCGTTGTCCCTGCGCGACCTGTCTGAGATCGCGTTGTTTAGTCCGTATCACTTCGACCGGATGTTCCGCGACGTCACCGGCATATCGCCGTTTCGCTTTCTTGCCGCGCTCCGCATGGAGGCCGCCAAACGGCTGCTGCTGACAACGCAGCTGCGCGTGACCGACGTCTGTTACGAGGTCGGATACAATAGTCTCGGCACCTTCACCGCGAACTTCACGCAACTGGTGGGATTGCCTCCCCGCAGCCTGCGCCATCTCCGTCTCCTCCTGGGTGAGACATCGGTTTCCACAGTCGTCGCGGACTCTCACCGGCCTGCGCGCGCCTCGTCCGCTTCGCCCGGGGGCATCAGCGGCACCGTTACGGCACCCTCCGAGTTCACGGGATCCGTATTCGTCGGGGCTTTTCGGACGCCAATCCCCCAGACTCGGCCGGTCAGGTGCGCGCTGCTCGAGGCACCCGGGCCGTACGAAATGCCGTCAATGCCCGACGGTTCGTACCACATATTTGCTCTTGGATCGCCCGCGTTCGAAAGTCTCAGCGCGATGCTCATGCCCGAGGCGGCGACATTATGGGTCGGCGCCGCGTCTCAGGGCCTGACGGCGCACAACGGCCGGGCCGATGCCCCGGGGCGAATCGAACTACGTGCTTGGAAGGCGACCGATCCGCCGATGCTGGTCGCGCTGCCGGCCCTTCTGGTCGAGCGGCGCGCGCGCACGACATGATTACATCGTCCGGTGATATCGACCCCGGAAAGGCGACGCGCGTGGAGCCCGCGATCTGGAACACCCTCGACGTCCTCAACGGACCGCGGCACCGCGAAGCCTTGCTGGTCTTCCTGACCCTGGTCCTCTCGCACTGGGTCGAGCACATCGTTCAGGCGGTGCAGATTTTCGTCCTCGGCTGGCCACGATACCAGGCGCTGGGGGCGCTGGGGCTGCTGTTCCCGTGGCTCGTGGGGTCGGAGACGCTCCACTATTGGTACGCGCTCGTCACGTTGGTCGGGCTGATCGCGCTGCGTCCGGCATTCGGCGGACCGGCCCGCGGGTGGTGGGACGCGGCGATCGCAATTCAGATATGGCATCATGCCGAGCATGCGCTGCTGCTCGGGCAGGTGCTGATCGGGCGGAATTTGTTCGGGGCGCGCGTGCCGACGAGCGTGCTGCAACTGTTCTTCCCACGGGTCGAGCTGCACCTCGCCTACAACGCGGCGGTTTTCATTCCCATGATCATCGCGATGTATCTTCACGCGCACCCGTCGCTGAAGGACAGGCGACTCGGAAGCCGATGCAATTGCCATCGACGGCTTGAATTGGCTTCCGGATAGGCGTTGGGCGACGCGCGTTGCGTCGCCGTCACCGCACGCCGAGAGCGCAACCCTGGAGAAAAGGGCTCCATCGGTCGGTTGCTATGCTACCCGTGGGCTGGGCATGGCGGTGTCATCGACGCGCATCTTCACTTTGTCACCGGCGCGATGCTGACGCGCGCGGCAAGGCAATTCCCGCGCCCACGCCGGCCGCAGGCGGCCTCTGCAACCCGTGGGCGCCGGGCAGAGGACGGACCTGCGACGGTGCCCCCCGAGCAACTGGCGCGGCAATGGATCGAGGTCCTGGATCGACACAGAATCGATGCGGGGTTCTTTATCGCGATCGGTGAAGGCAGCGAAGAACTCGCCACACTGGTGCGGCAGCATCCCTCACGGTGCTATGCCTGGGGCAGCGTCGTCGACGCCACGGCGCCGGGTGCCGCGTCGGACGTACGGCGCTTTCCGCAGTGGGGGTTGCCCGGTCTGAAGCTTTACCCACCGTTCCAGTGGTTCAGTCCCGGCAACCGCGCAATCTACCCTGTACACGAGGCCGCAGCTGCTCTGGACCTCCCCGTGCTATTTCGTTTCGGCATCACGATCGCGCCGACATACGACTTGACGCACGCGAGCCCGCTGCGCCTTTCCGTGGCGGCCCGTGATTTTCCAGATGTGTCGTTTGGGATCGCCCACTGCGGCGCCGGCTTCCTCCGGGAAGCACTCATGCTCGCCTACCATACGGACAACATCTGGACCGACACGTCGGGTACGAACAACTGGCGCCTGTATACGCTGGGCGCGCCGTCCCTCGATGACCTATTTCGCGACCTCGCGCGCGCCTACGGGCCGCACCGCATCGTCTTCGGAACGGATTCGACGGCACCGGAGAGGTACCGTGCGGACATCGTGCGCGAGCAACAGGAGGTCCTTGAGCGGCTCGAGGTTGACGAGCGCGATCGCGCTGCCATCTTCACGAACAACGCACGCCGACTACTTAGACTTTCCCCTTCTGTCGACTACGACGGTGCTCCGACGGAGCGGCGCACGGCCCGGGCGACCGCGGCACGAGGCCCGACATGATACCGAGGGTGGGCGCGGTGCCGATCTTCACCCAGGACCAGGACCGCGCGCTCGACTTCTTCTGCAGCAAACTCGGCTTCAAAGTGCTCGCCGACTATCGGATCGGTCCGTTTCGGTGGGTTTCGGTGGGACGGGAACCCGGCGAGACAGAGCTCATCGTCTACCACCCGATCCCAGACTTCAACGGCGACGAGTTCGAAGAGTTGAGCCGGCGCATCGGCACATGGACTGGGATCGTATTCCTTACCGACAACATTTATGAGACCTACGAGTTATGGAGACGGCGTGGCGTCGTGTTCGCTGGGCCGCCCGAACGTCAGCCCTGGGGAAGCTGGGAGACACGATTTTCGGACTTCGACGGCAACCAGTTTCATCTCGCTGAGCGGCCTCGCCCGGACGCCCGAGCATGAAGAGGCACGATTCTGACGCCCCCGATAGGGACTAGGTGCATGGGTTCGAATACCACCTTCCTCCGCCCCCCTCGATCTCCGTACCGCCAGGTTGACCGGGTGAAATGTCAGCCCGGCAAATGGGGGCAACTGCAGCCAGTCTCTCAGCCTGGCGTGTACGCCCACCCGATCCACAGGGCCGGAAACTCGACAAGGTAACGACGCTCCGGAAGGTGACCGAGGCAGACTGTCTGAACGGTGCCCCAGGGGTGCCCCAACGGAGGGGTTCTGGACCACTGGCGGCTTTCGAAAACCCTTATTTTACCGGAGCCGGCGATCGGATTTGAACCGATGACCTGCGCATTACGAACGCTTGATAGCGATATCGTTGGATCCTACAAGGCGGCGGCGGGTAGATCTCTCAAAATCGGTCACGCGCTGGCCGATCGCGATGGTGGGGTTCCCCGGAGGTGGTGGCGCCTCTGGCGCGTTCGTAGGAGATGGCCAACCATCCCTGTCAACGGAAGGTGTTGCGAGGCTCGAAACTGGCCAAGTGTGATCCCGGACAGAACAAGGAAAATCCGAAGCACCCTGTCCACCATAAACCCCTGGGCACGTCCGACCCATCGATCCGGCGTCTAGCCGGCGTGGTGGTGATGAAGGTGGTGCACCGCGTGCGGGGCCGCCGTCTCGCGGTACACCCGGCCGCCGCGCACGACCGTCTTCGGCACCAGGCGCTGCCGTCCGGTCCGTACCTCGCCGTGCGAGTCCTCGAACCGGAACTCGCCCTCGCGCAACTCGAAGGCCACCGCATCTCCCCAGGCACCGGCCCGCAGCGTGCCAATGCGGTCGGCCATGCCGAGCGTCTGCGCCGGCGTCGCGGTGACCTTACGCAGCGCGTCCTCGAGGGACATGCCGAGGTGCAGAAACTTGCTGACCGTCGTGGCGAGGTCGAACGCCGGGCCGTTTACGTTGTAGGCGTGCAGGTCGCTCGAGATCGTCTGCGGCTGCACGCCCTGGCGCAGCGCGCGCTCCGCCACCTGCCACGAAAAGCTACCGCGGCCGTGCCCGACGTCGAAGATTACGCCGCGCTCCATCGCCGCATACACCGAACGGCGGACCTTGCCGTCGTCGTCCAAGATACCGTGCGACTGTCCGTGGAAACAGTGGGTCAGCATGTCGCCGTCCCGCATCACGGCCAGAATGTCGTCGAGCGACTCGCACCACGCTTCTTGCGGGTGCACCATAATCGGCAGGCGCACCGCGTCCGCGGCCTCCCGCGCCAGGTAGAGCGGCTTCATCCCGGCGTCCCGGCTCACGATCTGATTCCGCGTGAGGCGCACCTTGACGCCGAGGATGACGTCGCGGTGCTGCTCGATCGTCGCGATCGCCTTGGGCACGCTGGCGTATCGCAGGTCGTCGAGCTCGCCCACCGCCGCGCTCAGCATGCCCATCGAGGAGATGTTGAGCCGCGCGTAGAGGCGCGTCGCCGCCACGTCGATGACGTACTTGCGGAACCCCGGGAACGTGTCGGCGCCCGCCGAGCCCGCGTCCACCGCGGTCGTCACGCCCTTCGCGACGCAGTTCGGGTCCGGCTCGATGCCGTAGTGGCTCACGCCGTAGAAGACGTGGACGTGGAGGTCGATCATCCCGGGAGCGACGAGGAGGCCCGAGCAGTCGACGGTTTCCGCGGCGTCCGCGACCCGCAGGCCGGGATCCACGGCCGCGACGTACGCGCCGGCGAACGCCACGTTCGCGGCGGCACGCGTCCCCTCGGCGGGGTCGAGCACCGTGCCGCCGGCGAGTAGCAGGTCGTATCGCGGGGCCATGCCTTCCAGGTTCACCGGTACCACGGCGCGGCTCCTCCGCACGGCCCATCGTGCCGCCTTAGTCGCGACTGCCGGTTGGCCCCACTTCCGAGCGGCGGACTGCGGTCATTGACAGTCGCGGCCGGTCCCCCTAGAGTAGAGTGAAAGCGATGACGGAGCGGGAGTACGTCCGCCCGCCGACCCGGAGTTCGCGCGGCAGTCGCGCGAACTGAGCGAGCCGGATCAGGTGCAAGCCGGCGGGAGCGGCGGACCGAACATGGCTCCGGAGCTGCCGGCCGAACCGCCCGGCGGATCCCGAACAGGATTCCGTCCGGTCTAGTAGGCGCGGACGCTGCGCCCGCGTGAGAGGGCGGCGTTCTACAGGCAGGGACCCGCCGTTTCACGGGGCCGGCCGAGGAACGGCCGAGGCCCGCGCAACGCGGGCAAACGTGGGTGGTACCACGGAGGCGTCCGCCTCTCGTCCCCGAGACGAGGGGTATTTTATTTTGTCCGGCCCGCCGCCGGCCACCATTTAATGAAGCGGGCCGTGGAGGGCATCATGGCGACCTACTATATTACGACGCCCATCTACTACGTGAACGGCGAACCGCACATCGGGCACGCCTACACCACGATCGCGGCCGACGTGGCGGCGCGGTTCAAGCGGCTCGCCGGGTACGACGTGTTTTTCCTCACCGGCACGGACGAGCACGGCGTGAACATCGCGCGCGTCGCCGAGCGCAACGGCGTGTCGCCGCAGCAGTGGTGCGACCGGATCGCCGGCGAGTTCCAGGCGCTGTGGCGCCGCCTCAATATCTCCAACGACGACTTCATCCGCACGACCGAGCCGCGCCACGCCAGGGTGGTGCAGGCGATCTTCACCCGGCTCTTCGAGACCGGCGACATCTACAAGGGCATCTACGAGGGCTGGTACTGCGCCCCGTGCGAGAGCTACTACGCGGAGACGGAGTTGGGGCCCGGCAGGACCTGCCCGATTCACACCAACCGGCCGGTCGAGTGGACGTCCGAGGAATCGTACCTGTTCCGGCTCTCGAAGTACCGCGACTGGCTCCTCGAGTACATCGAGGCGCGCCCGCACGTGCTCCAGCCGGAGGGCCCGCGCAGCGAGGTCCTGTCGCTGCTCCGCTCGGGGCTCAAGGACATCGCGGTCAGCCGCACCACGTTCACGTGGGGGATCCCGGTGCCGTTCGATCCCAAGCACGTGATCTACGTCTGGATCGACGCGCTCACCAACTACATCACCGCGGCCGGCTACCTCGACAACCCGGAGCGGTTCGCTCGGTACTGGCCGGCCGACGTCCACCTCGTCGGCAAGGAGATCGTGCGCTTCCACGCGGTGATCTGGCCGATCATCCTCCACGCTGCCAAGATCCCCGTCCCGAAGCAGACCTTCGCGCACGGGTGGCTCACGTTCGGGGGCCAGAAGTTCAGCAAGTCGCTCGGCACCGTCCTCGATCCGTACGCGCTCGCGCAGGAGATCGCCGCCGAATCGGGGGCCGAGGTGGACGTCGCGATCGACGCGATCCGGTACTTCCTGCTGCGCGAGATTCCGTTCGGGTCCGACGGGGACTTCAGCAAGCCGGCGCTGATCCACCGCTTCAACGCCGATCTCGCGAACGACTACGGCAACCTCCTCAACCGCACGCTGCCGCTCGTGGAGCGCCACTTCGACGGCCGCGTCTCCGCCCCCGGCCCGGAGGCGGGGGGCGACGCGATTCTCCGGGAGACGGCCGCGGCGGTCGTCGGGCGTCTGGACGGGCTCATCGACCGGCTCGACTTCCGCGCGGCGCTCGAGACGATCTGGGAGATCCTCGGCGCGGCGAACGCGTACCTCGACCGCGAGGCGCCCTGGCGCGAGATCGGCGCCGGCAATACCGAGCGGGCCGGCACGATCCTCTACAACACGCTCGAGGCCGCGCGCGTCGCGACGGTCCTGCTCTCGCCGTGGCTGCCGACCGCGACGCAGCGGGCCTGGGAGCAATTGGGCCTCGACGGCTCACCTGCATCACAGCGGTTGGCGCAGGCCGCGCAGTGGGGCGGTCTCCAGGCCGGCACGCGCGTCCGGCCCGGGCAGCCGATCTTTCCGAGGATCGAAACCACGCCCGCGGCGAAAGGGCAGGCGGTCGCCCGCTCCGCGCCCGCTCTGAAGGCCAAGGCCGCAGGGGACGGAGACGTTACGACAAGGGGGAATGTGGTGAGCCAGATCTCGATCGACGAATTCAAGAAGGTCGAGCTTCGCATCGCCGAAATTCTCGAAGCCAAGGTGGTCGCGGGCGCGGACAAGTTGCTGGAATTGCGAATCAAGATCGGGGACGAGACCCGCACGCTCGCGGCCGGGATCGCCCAGCACTACCGGCCGGCGGATCTCGTCGGACGGAAGATCGTGGTCGTGGCCAACCTCCAGCCGCGAAAGGTGCGGGGCGTGGAGTCGCAGGGTATGCTGCTCGCGGCCAGCCACGGGGATCAGGTGATTCTGCTGACGCCGGAGAAGGACGTCCCGAGCGGCGCCCCGGTCTCCTGACCGGAAGACCGCGGGGCGGCGGGCCGGACGTCGGCACGCCGGAGCCAAACACATAGGGGGTGCACATGCACGCTCGGGGCGCGTTTCGCGCGATCATACTGTTGATCGGGGCCGCCGTCGTGGCGGGGACGGTGAATCCGGCGTTCGCAGATCCGCGGGACATTTCCGTGGGCGGCGTCTACATCACCAGAATCACCCAGCCGTCGAACGGCTACACTGCCGAGCAGCGCGCGACGGAAATCACGCGGCGGATTACGCAGATCCTCAGCACCCCGGAGCTCCGGGAGGGGGCCGTGGTCACCGTCACCCAGAGCGGGGCCGACGCCCAGGTCACCGTGGGGAAAATCCTCGTCTTCACCGTCACCCCGGCCGACGCCAAGGGCTCGGGCACCACGCTCTATGTAGCGAAGCAGTGGGCGCGCCTTCTGGCGGAGGGTCTCACCAAGGCGCTTCCGGGCTCCAACTTCCACGGGTTCTAGCCACCCGGCGTCCGCGCCGCACTACCGGCAGAGTGGGTAAGAAGCCCTTAAACCAGACGAACGGAGAGGGCCTCTCATGCCGGTTCGCCGCACGATTATTATCGCAGCCGTTCTCATCGGCGCCGCCGTCGTCGCCGGCCTCGCGAGGCCGGCGCTCGCGGATCCGCGCGACGTCTCGGTCGGCGGGGTCTGGATCACGCGCATCACGCACGACTGGGCCGGGGTGAGCGCGGCCGACCGCGCGACGGAGATCACGCGGCGGATCACCCAGGTGCTCAGCACGCCGCAGTTGCGGCAGGGCGCGGTGGTCTCGGTCAAGCAGGACGGCGCGAACGCGCTGATCACGGTCGGCAATATCCTGGTGTTCATGGTGACGCCGGCGGACGCCCAAGGCGCGGGCTCGCCGATGCACCTCGCCAAATATTGGGCGGCGCTCCTGGGGCAGGGACTGACGAGGGCGCTGCCGGGCTCGGCGTTTTACTTCTAGCGACGCGCGCGCCCGCAGGCGTACGTGCCGGACGCCAGTGACCGACGACTCGCCCGGCGTACGGGAATAGTATCGAGATAACCAGAAGGCCAAGAACCCAGAAAAATTGACGGTCCATCCGGGCGAGCGGCTCGGTACGCAATCCACGCACCTCGCCACGAAGATGGCGAACAGCCGCCCCTGGAGAACCGAGGCGCCCTCGAGAAACCCCAGGCGCTTATCGATTTGCTCGTAAGCGCCTTCCAGATCCGCCATGCCATTAGCCGCTGCCCATAGTTCGTGGTCGAGTAGCCCTCCTTAGGGGAGGTGAGCCGGCGGTGCAGCATTTTGGTGCCCGCACTAGGCGAGGCTGCGACGCAGCCACTCCCTAAGCAGGAGGATTTCGTCGACGACAAAGAAAAATCACCCTAAATATTGTAGTTAAGTTTCGCTTAATCTCTATTGAAAACCGACAGTCCGTTCCATTCCATCGGGGGGATGCTGGATGGCGCGTCGGATTTCTTCTTTCAGAATTGCGCGAACTCTACTGCCACTGCTGCTTGCGTTACTAATTACTGGATGCTCAGTTCCGATTAGTAGCACACTGAGACAGATACGATTGCAATTCGGAAAACTCCCGCCGGTGTCGCTGCAAGATTTCCTTGCTCTCGCACAACCCGATGAACCTGTTGATCCTAACGACCCCAAGAATATCGAAAGAACGCACGACGAACCACTGAAACATCTCATTCGTTACTATCTCTTTCTTCGCCGGGATGCTGAAATCGACGGCGGCCGGTATGTCGACGACCCTGTCGGGGTGTTAACGTCAAGAGATCTAGGACCTATTACTTTCTCTTCGGGATCTTCCACTCTTGGCAGTGCCACACTAACAAACATTGTAGCGCTCACCGGTCCCTCTGCGTCAGTACAAAATGTGCCGGCGAGAATTTTCCGTTTCTCGGCCCTCGGCGGAAGTCTATACAATTTCACGGTAGCGACGATTGCGGCGGTTGTCAAAGCCAACAAGGATGCCATTGATGCGAATCAGACCATCAAGGACTTCCTGGCAAATCAGGTAACCGAAGCGCTAGATGAATGGCACGATGCTTTGCCTGCGGCCGATTGCGAACTCGGCCGCATTGTAATGGTACCGGCCGAGATTGATAAGACGAGGTCGATGACGGAACTGATCGATCTTGGACCCGCCGCTCTCGAAGCAAAAGTTTCTGAATACTGGAAAACGCTGAAAGAATGGGAGAAAACCAAGCACCCCTGCGAGTGGGACGCTCACCGGGTCAAGTTGGTGGTATCGAAGGATCGATTTGGGCCGCAAGATCTGGAGTGCCCTGCCAAATCATTTCCTGGCACGCAACTCGATCGGGCTGGCCAAGTGTACCGTGATAATAACGGTAACGCAATAGGTTTGAAGACATTAGATTGGTATGCGGTGGCTCAGATTTGGTCCGATCCAACAGGGGCATTCGTATATGGAAGCGATCACGCATATTTTGGTACCACAATGCAGAACGCAGCGACTACTCTCTATATGAAGATATGCGGCGACAGCGACCACGTGAACAAGCCCGGTGAGTCAGCGGACTCCTGGACTTCTACCTACACAATCACCCTCTCTAAGAGTGGTTTCGCGGACAAGGGTTTTGCTATGAAGGTTATCATGCACCAAACTACCGCAGCCGCCGAAAAGAACGCTCAAGAAGTTCGCATCGCCATGAATAAACCGATTTCTAATGCACCGCCACGGTCGACACCATGACCGCAAATGTGGACTGATTGGTCGGTGCCGCACCAAATTTCGAGTAAAAGATCACTAACCGGCCGACATCACCCCATCGCGCGGAGACTGGAAAGTAGACATGTCACAGATGATAGACCCCTAACGCTGCCTTGGGCAACAATATAGTATGGGCGAGTGACGTGTTCACGGAAGAGACGCGAAGCGCCTATTGTTTTCTGTTCCATGGCCACGTCGAGTGCCGAGGACGTGCCCCGCAACCTAGAGTTTCTCTTCTCCCGCAACCGCCTCAACGTCGCGGTTGCGCCCGCGATGTGCTTGGCGTTCGTTGTGGCAAGTCCTCGGCTCCTCGAATCGGGCCGATACGATCGAGCAGATGCGCTTAATTAATGCTCTTTGTAGATCTGTAGGTCTCGCCGCCACGTAGCAGAAGCAAGTCAGTCTGCCGATCCTGCTGCGCAGTCTTAAGTGTCTCAGCGACGTGGGAGGATGAAGATGAAAGCGTGGACCCTTGACGATACGGATTCTTACTTCAAATTCCTCTGTGCCAAGATACCGTATGCCCACACTTGGGGCGGCTCCGATCGCGAGAAGAGGGAGGAAATTCGCCGCGCTGTTGCGCCAAGCTTCCCTCTCAATATTCCACCGGCTCGTTGGTGGGCTCTTAGACTGTACACTCGCAAACGTGGTGACGATTGGGATATAGAGAACATACCGAAACTCGTTGTGGATGCTTTTTCGAAAGACCAAATTGGAAAAGATCGATCGGCCTACCCCGAGGTTGGCCTTTTCGCCTACGACACGATTGATTACGTCCGGATCGTCCAAGTGGCCGGAGAGCCACGGTCCGACGAAGACTCAACCATCGTTGAGATCTTCGGAGCGAAGCCTTAGCATCCTAGGACTGCGCCTGGTTCTGGCGAGCGCCAGCCGGCCCTTGCTGCGGCAGAGGCCACAGCCGCTCAAGTTTCCAAATCGGCCCGCTTGCATTGTGGAGACCATCACGCTTGAAGTCCCAGCCCTCCGGCAGCCACGGCCCTTTGGTCAGCACATACACTTCGTCGAACTGAGGGTGCGCCGCCAAGGCCGCGCGGAACTCCTCGCTCCTATCGCCACGCAAGGCTCCGATTAGGTCCCAGGCACAGGACTCTTCCACGACCAGTAGCAGCGAAAGCGCTCCTGCACCAGATGCCTCAGCCAGCTTGCGGTACCGGTCAAGCTTCGCCTGCTTGTCGGCGATCGCATCGATAAGCGATCGTGTATCCGTCCAGAAGACCCTTGGAATCGGAGTCCGCCACTCGTACGCATCGCCCCCTGGCACTGGTTCCTTAAACTTGTATTCAACCTCAGTCGACGCCGCGGGAGTGATTAGCTCCACGTACACATGGCTCGCCCAGCGGAAGAGCGGCGTGGGATCCTGTTCACGCACACCAATCATGGCGGCCCGGCGGTCTCGCTCGGCCGTTCGAAGGGCTCGCTCGATGGCGGTCCTTACCGCCGTCTGGTCTCCAGAGGATCTCAGAAACTCCTTAATCAACGGTACTGAATCGATGAGCCCGACGGTTTGATAGATGGTGAACGTGACGCGATACCCGCGTGCTCCAAGGCACGTGACGGCCACGTCTCGGAGCCACGTGTACCACCGGCCGAGGAGTTGCTCCTCGATCTTGGCCTCTCCCGAGGCACGGTCCCCGCGGTAAACGCGGGTCACTTCGACAGCGATGCGGGCGCTGTGGTCCTCGGTTTCGAGAAGGGCGTCGAGGTGGTCGCCGTTGGGGTTGCCCACTGGGGGGTGCATGGCAGCGAGAGTCAGTGGCGGACGGTGGAGCCGCCGGAATTCGTTGATGTGCTCGAGATCTGTGGCCACGCTTAGCTGGCTCACGGTCGAATCTCCCCGACAGGATATGTTGGATACGATCGTACAGCCGTCCGTTGCCGTTGCCTAGGGGGGAGTGGGAGGGTGGGTGTTCCTTCGGTGTGCGCTACCCCCTGTCTTTGCGCAAGCTCAGGCCACGAAGGCTCTTGCATCCGTCCGTGACCTGGGGTGTACTTTGAGCTGTCAGCGAGGCGCCTTGACCAAACCGTCCGGAGGGATTACGCTTTCCAAAATCGGCAAACCGCCGATGAACCATCAACGTTAGCAGCTGAACCTTATGACTATCATTCTCACGTGCCGGGTCCCCGAAGGCGCGATCATGCTCGCCGATAGTCGCGCAGTCTGGCAGCGCGCCACAACGCCGACAAAGCCGAGTGTTTCTCAAGACACACTTCAGAAGATACTTCCGCTCGGTCCGCGCTCCGCCATCGGCTACGCCGGCGGCGTCGGTGCTGCCGGTCTCATTATCAACGAGATTCGCAAGCGATTGCGAGCAAAGCCACGCCTGCGGACGGTGCGGAAACTTGCCGCGGACATCCCGCGCGTAGCTAAGTACTACTACGGGGTTTACGTGAGTCGTACGGGCCACAAGCCATCCGTCGCCCTGATGCTGGGCGGTGTCACGGATTCCGGGGCAGTGCTTACGTGGTGGTTTGCCTCGCCGACGTTCGTCGGGCATGAATTAGCAAGCGGCTACAAGGTGCTGGGATCCGGAGATGTCGTCGAGTCCCGCCTTGCGGTCGTCTATCCAACGTTGGCCGGCCTCCCCGGCCTCAAGGACCGGACCGACTCGCTGCTGTGGGAACTCATGGACGAGCTTTCACGGATCGGCGTGCCGACTGTGGGCGGACTGCCGCAAGTGGTGGCACTCACGCAGAGCGGGATTCAGCCTCTTCGCTACGGATTCATGACGGTCGACCCTCGAGGGTCCGCATCGCCAGCTCGGACTATGGAGATGGTGTCCGGACGATGGATTCAGACAGATCTAACATCCGGCGATCAAATTGCCGTCACGGAACCTGCGGCCCTGTTGTCAGGGCCGCCCGTCCCGCGCCGGGTGCACGACTATGCTCCCGCTGTCTCCGCGCCCATACTCAAGTGGAACCTCACCCGGTTCCTCACCTGTCTCACCGTCGACCGAGATGCGGGCTCGACGGAATTCAACGGCGTCTTCACTGCACTCGCGTCAAGTGAATACCCCGCGCGCGTTACCTTCATGGTCTCGGCCCGTTTTTGGGGCCCCGTGGGTCAACGCGAGGCGACATTCGTGCTGGTTCGCGGAGATGAACGTCAGTCGCTTCTCTCGGAGACGGTCAACGTTCTATACGCGACTGAGGATGTTCAGTTGGAAAGGGTGCTGACCGCGAGCATTCAGGGGCCCGGCCCGGCGTTCTTGGAGTTCAGCATTGACGGGCACACTCTTGGGCGCCGTCCCCTGTACTTTGGCGAAATGCCGCACGAGTTCACGCAAGAGGCACCTTCTCAGAATCCCGCGACGTTGAACAGGGCGCTCCTTGAACAGCAGCGAGCTTGCGTCGACGCTGTAATAGAAGAGTCACGCGAATCCAAAGTCGTGTACTGGACGATCTGCCACAACTGCATAGCTGACGGCACCCGCCTGCGCTTTGAGGGTGAATTGATGGTGGTTTATTGGCGCTCGTATCCCCTGCGATTTCCAGCGATGCTCGCGGGCGCCTTTTTCATGCCAGCCGGCGCGCATACGATTCGAGTCGACCTCGTAAACGCAGCGAGTCGTCAGGTAACGCCAATAACGACCGCCCACGTCACCTCTTCCTCAAGCTATGTTTTCACGACAATTCACGGGCAGTGTGAAATCGTGATCCCGTCGCATGGACTGTACTTCCTCAACCTCTATGTGGACGATGTTCTCACCACGCCGATCGTCCTCGTGGCGGAGACCGACCAACCGGCGATTTCGTACGGTCTCCACGACGCCGATCTCGAACGCGTACGACGTGGCGAGTTCGCTGTGTTGCTGAGGGGCGCAAAACAAACTGACGTCCCTGGGAATTCGCAGATTGTCCCTCTAAGATAGACGAGCTCTCTCAATCAATCTCGTGGTCGGTCTTGAACCTGTTGAGATGGTAAGTACTTTTCAGCAAACGCTTGATCGCCGTTCTCTCCCCTAGTGAAAAACCGTACGGGCCGGTCGCCGGCGGTGCTCGAGGTCTCGGCACGCAGAGGGGTCAAGAATTTGTCGCTGAACTTCATTCCATTCTCACAATGAAATCATCTGCGACGGGATCAACTACGCCTTCAAACGAGGGGCGAAACACGAGCCCGATGTAGCCGAGAGCCACTGGGATTAGCCCGATGAGCGAGAGCGCGAATAGCCTAATTGGGGCGGTCAAGAACACCGTCGCGTACGCGACGACTAAACAGGCGCTCGGAATAGTGACGAGTCGTTTTCCCGTTCCATCCAGTTCGTACCATTTCTGCGTGGGCACCCGACCCATTCGGCTCGCCTCTTCGTTTTGTGATTTCAAGAACTACCGCAGTTCGACTCCTCTGCGGAGGTGACGCCGGTCCGTCCCAAGAGAAACACGACAATTGAAAGCCCGAGATAGAACAGGAGCTCCCCCGCCCAGCAGGGAACCATCTTGACCCTCTCCACCCCCGGAACACCTGGGCGCAGTGAATGATGTGGAAGCGATCTACCCGGGGTTGATGAAGCGGAAAGAAACCCTTGAATAGGTCACGCGTGCCAAAGTCTGTCTGATTCCGCTGGCGTGTCTCGTGTTGAGAACTCTCAAGAGGTGAAAGCTAATGCACAAGAATCTGACCGCCCTGTTGGGAGCCGGCGCATCAGCTAGTTGTGGTTTGCCGACGATGTGGGCATTTGTAGACGAATGGTTGGACCGTAAAGACGAACAATCGCAGCTTCCGTTGGCACACTGGATTCTCCGAGGTTGGGGCCATCCAGGGCACGCGACTCCTCAACACGATCTTGAGGGACTGCTTACGATACTCCAAGACCTGTCCGAACAAGAGCGACCGACCGGAACGTCATTTGGTATCGAACTGGGCGTTGGATCCTTACACTATCCGTGGGTGAGGGCGAGGCACTACTTGGATGAGCAGGTCGGCTTCAAGACACAGGGCCACTCTGCAGGACGTTTTCGTGAGTGGTACACATCCGATAATCCGCTCATAGACTTCGTTCTCAGCCACGAGAGCAATAAGGAGTGGACTTGGAAATACGTACCCAATGAAGCCCGCGCGATTTTCAACGATCTGAAGGAATTCATGCTTACTCGCTTGGCCACTGTTGACTCTGACCAAGCGCGTAACATGTTCCTTGAGTTCCTTCACTTGCTCTTGGATGACGAATCAAGAGCTTACTGTTTCTCGCTGAATTACGATCTGGTCCTCGAAGATGCTCTAAACGGGTCACAGTGGGTCCTTGAGCGCGGCTTTGATCACACTGGCAGATGGAGAGGACTAGACTTAAATGGCAGTGGAAGACCGAAACTTATCCTCGGTAAGATGCATGGCTCCCTCGACTGGACACTTGATGAGCATCGACAACCTATCGCTACCGCGACGAAGGGGCGAGTGCCCCCGGAGACGTTAGTCGTCTACCCGGTAGCGACGAAGCAGTGGTACAGGCAGCCGTTTTTCTCGCTCATTAGTTCCTTTTCTGACCGGTTAATGGAATCGGATGTCCTTATCATTGTCGGATGTTCCTTAAGAGACGAGGCAATCGTCAGTGTGGTGAGCGATGCATGTAACCGAAATAAGAGTCTCCGCCTCATAGTGGTTTCGCCTAGGATGAGTGATCTTGAGGTACGCCAACAACTATCTCTTGCGGCGCAAACAATTGTCCGATTAATTAATACTCGATGGTTGGGGCCCGAGACTGTCGCGGCACTCTCCGCGCAAATCGAAACGGCTTGACGCCGCCTGGCTAGGCGATACAAACGGCGGACGGTTTCTCAGCGGACAGCCCGGCGGGGTGCACCGTGCAACGGCCGCGTTTGGGCAAGCACGAGGCCGTCGTTGTGAAGTTCGCCTGGCTCTAGTATCGTATACGGCATCGTTCTCCGGGCGACGTCGGACCGCTGAAAGGGACAATCCGTGCCAGACGACCGGAACTTGGACTTATACACAAAGCCGATGGACCAGATCGAATTCGAAGATCTGGAAGCGTTCCGCCGAACGCAGCCGCGCGAAAGTCCGCGGCTAGACTTCAAGCAACCTATGGACCAGCGCGTGGTAGAAACCGTGGTCGCCATGGTCAATACTGACGGCGGCCTGATCCTCGTTGGTGTGCCGGAAGAGGTCGTGGCAGGCCAACGGACCAAGGGCATGGGATGGCCGCCGACCGGTGTGCAAGCGTCGGCAGAAGACGCGTTTATGAGCATGTGCCGGGCGGCGTACGGGGGAGACTACCTTCCTAAGATCAAACCGCTGGCGATTCCTGACCACGCCGGCAGGTACGTCCTGTTTATTCGAATTGACAGGCACACCCGACCCCGAATTCTACGTCACGATGAGAAAGGTGTGCTGATGCGGGTCGGAGATCAGAATATCCCTGCGACCATCGAGCAGCTCGAGGAACTCCTAATTCACAGGCCCCAGCGGGCATCAGACCTCGAAGGTTTGTATGAGCCGCTACGTGCCGACCTTGACATGGCCTTGTCGACGGATGGTGTCATAACGTTGACTGCCGCCATGCGGTACCCAGCGCCGGCGAATGGGTTCGGCGCGCCCGAACGAGAAGCGTTGCGGAAAGCAGCAGCATGGTGCCTCGGTGCTTACCACGAACTCCGCGTGTCGTCCCGCTATCGGCAGATTGAGTTTCGCCATGGTCCGAGCAGAGATACCGCCCTGTTCTACGCGGTCGGCATGGCGGTTGTCAAAATCCGTAAGTTAGCGGCCACGGTCGCGGAGTGGGACTGGGTGCTCGGCGAAACCCTTGTCGCATTGCGGAGCCTCCGAGGCAACGACGCCGGAGCTGTCTACCCGGTTGTGCGGGAGGGAACAGTAACGCTCGCTTTGAACGGCTGGACGTCCATCGGAGTGACCGGCCTCACGCCACAACTGGAGGAGGGCAGCGCTGGGCAACGCGTCATACACGATGCGGAGGTCGATGCTGGGATAGCGAACGCGGCGGTCGCCAGGGAATTCATGGCGCATGTACTTGATGACGCGGGCTACTCGGGATACGAGACGATGCTCGACATGGCACTCGCGAATCCCGACGCCTTCATTAGTTCATACGTCGCCGGGCGAGCGCTACTGGGACTAAGACAGCGGCCACAGCCGTAGAACAGGAACGCGGAAAATCATGCAGTACCGCTAACGGTCGAGACGACGCACGACACTTAGATCCTCGAATCGAAGTAATGCTTCTCGCCGATCGGTTCCCGTCGGTTCTGGTCTCATCTCATCATCCTTCAATAGAAAGAGCGTGTAGTTCCGCCTGCCGGTCCGTGAACTCGTAAAGCTGACGCCTTCTAATCTGGCGTCTGCGTACCTGACCTGTGTCCTAAAGTACTCGGTCAGTACTTGGGTCGGTGCGTATTCGATGTGCTCCCGGCCATCTTGGGTGATCGGTTTGGAGATATCTGTGGCGAACGCACGCAAGAACATCAACGCTTTCCGTTCCCAGCCATGAGTCTCGCTAAAGTAGCTCGGCACAGCCGGGACATCATGCAGATCGAGGATCCAAGCTGCACGCGTCGTCACAAACCCGCCTACTGCGTAATCGCCCGGCTCGCGGTACACTTCCGCCACCGCTGTCTCGATGTCCTCGGCCGCGTGGAACATTGGGATACCTGCCGGACTCATCCGATTCTGCCTAGCCCTCTCGGCAGGCGGCGGCCCCAACGCCTCCTCGGTGTCATACACGGCGCCATCCGGCTGATGTCGTGCACGGTAAACCAGGGTTCCGGCAGACAGCTTCGCGATCAGCCCCACATCGATGGCGCGTTCACCGATCTGCTGGAGCAGTTTGTCGGGGGTCAGCAGTTCGGTCTCCCACCACTCCGGCTCGGGAAGGTCCGTGTGGCGGAAGAAAAATCTCCGTTGGTGCATCACAAATTCGGCAAACGATTCCCAACTCAGACGGAGTTGCTCCTGTTCCGGGAGACCGAACGGATCCTCTTCGGCCCAGAACCCCACACTTGCCGGCGTGCGATCTATCTCTTGCACAAGGGCGTCGAGGAGGCGTCCATCGCGATCGCGAGGTAACTCCAACGAGATTTCGTCACGCAGCAGCTCCTCCGTAGAGTAAGTGGTCCCCTGGTACCCGCCCTCCCCAGAGTCAAAGGGCAGCCCGGAATCTGCTGGATCCGTGTACTCCAAATGTAGATATTCGGCGATATGGTCAGCAACCACATCCAGCGACGCGGCGATAGGGACATCGCTACGCGCGCCGCAGAAATCGCATTCGAGCGCAGCGGCCGCGCCCTCGATGAAGTTGCGTAGCTCTTCATCCCCGAAACAGTTCGGACAGACATACATGGCAAGGGGATTTGCGTTCTCCTTTGCAAGGTGAAAGCCCTGGGCACTATCGTCGGGTGTAATAAAGGACCATGCGGACTCGAACCGCCGCGATCAGGCGCGCCACGGAATGGGGGCTCGCGATTGACGCCGCATGCCGTCAACTCCGCAGCCGATCCTGCGGCCTTGCAGCGTAGGACCAACGGGACGCCGGGCGCCAGAGATCGACTGCTTGCGTGCCGGGCTTAGAATGAGGCTGTGAACGGCGCGTACCACCAAATGGAGACCGCGAATGGTTAGAGACCTTCCTACCGACGATGAGTGCTTGGATCAAATTTACTCTTGCTCTAAGGACGACTTATATATAGCTGAAACCTGGGGATTGCACCAGGCGAGTCTGCCGAATCTCGAGGCCGAATTCCGTGAGCTGGTAGAAGCTGGCATCTTAGAATCTGACAAGTTCGAAGACTTTAGGGTGATTGCCGAGGAGACCGGAGCACTCGATAAAGCGTTTCGTGGACGGTTTGTCCAGTTTTTGAAGGACAAGACCCTGTCCTTCACTGGAGACGACCGAAATCGACTCCGTGGCATACCCGTGGGATTACTGCCAAGTTGGGAATTAAATGCCTGCGCGATTCAAACCCCGAGAGGCGGAGTGGTTATCATCTTGAACCAAGGTATCATCCGTCACGTCACTCTCATTTACCGCTGCGCCCTCGCGTTTATGACTTGGAAGGACGAGGAACCGTTTTGCCGTGATGCCCCACAGCAGGCTTACGGTGGAGCGCTGATCGGGCTAGCGCAATACGCGGTTACCGGCGATTTCTCTCATGTGTTGCACCATAGGGCGGGGCTCGTGTTCCCAAGCCTCAAGAGTTATGAAAACAGCACAATCTTGTTTAGTCTTCTCATGGAGATCTTCATTCTGCTCCATGAGTACGGACATGTTGTGAAGGACCACCTCTCGCCTGACAAGGTGTCTCCGGCGTTTGCTGGCAAGTTGCCGAATATGCACCAATACACGAAGTCCCAGCGGCAAGAGTTCGAGGCCGATCAGTATGCCATTGATAGGCTTTCATCCAAGGTTGTCGGACGAGTGCAACCGCACGATCTCGCCTTTGCACCGGGTCTTGTATTGAAATTTCTGGAACTTTGCGAATGCGTGGCGCAACGCCTCAATGCACCCCTGCCGAAAACTCATCCTCCGGCTGGGGCACGATGGGAACGTATCAAAATGCTCACAGGTCTTCCCAACGCCAAAGGCTCTTTTGTGCTTAGGTTGGAACCGGCTTTCGATATCTTGATACGAAGCTTACAGCGAGCATAGGTGAACCCAGCGACAAGAACTGACTTCGCTAATAGCTAAATCGATCGTGATAAATCGATGTGCCAACGTCCCCGATGTTTCTCCGGTTGCGCGAAATGCATCACAATTTTGCGGGACTGTGCCAGTATCTCGGCGCTAATCGTTGGAGACCGGATTCCGGCATCAGGAATTGTGGGGGCCGCCGCAGCTTGTCCTACGCTTTAGCCGGAAGCTGCTCAGGTTCGTCGCCAGCCAACTGAAAGTCCTCAAGTAACCACGCGTCTGCCGCAACGCGTTCGTAGGCCGCATCGAGCGCTGGCCGTAGGCATAGGAGAGCGGCAATGCGCAGAACGATGCCACGAAACTCGTCCAACTCCCGCAACGACAGTGCCGAATTGTTGCGTCGGTTGGCCTGCCGATAACCTAACCATTTCTTAAGTACGGGATAACCGCCCAATTCATATCGCCAGACCTCACGGGGAACATTCGCGAGATAGACGCTCTCATTAAGGTACAGATCGCCAGTCGTGGTGCCCCATTCGGCGCGAAGGGGTTCCGAGTCAGTCGGCGGTCGCTCATCCCAGCGTCCCGTGGCTGCACCATAGTAGCTATACTCGACCAACAATTCCGCTTGCTTAACAACGCCGCCGCCGATCCGACGAACAACACCGAACGTCTTCGCTTCTTTACCGATAAGGGCCGTGATAGCGGTCGCGGCCTCAGACAACGGATCGAGCAAGATCGCAAGGTGGTCTCCGAGGCTCACCACGTGGTCGAATTCAGCCTGGTTCTTGGAAATAGGGATGCGCGGCCAGCCCTGCGACAGAGAGTCCTTGTTATCAGTTTCGTACTGAGGTGAGTGGGCGATAGCACAGCAATAGCGAAAGAGAGCCCGGCACAGTGTTTTCGCGTTCCAGCCTTTCAGATCACCCTTCAGCTTCCATCTTGCACGAAGAGCAGTCCACACGCTCTCAGCCATATTCGCAACCGGTCCGAGAGTTTGTGCATCCGGCTTGAACAGCTCGCCGACTTCCTCATTCGAGCGTATCTCAGCAGGGAAGCCCACGGAGCCCCAATCGTGCAGGTGCAGATCGAAGAGGCTTCGGAGGATCAGCGGGCGGCTTTCCGAAACACGCCGCGGCTGTGGCGCGGCGACGAGAAATTCATTACCGCCGAGACTGTCACCAAGTTCCGGGCGGGGCCGGTTCAACAATTTCGCTTCCGTTTCATAATAGATCCATCGCGCGTCGAATGGAAAAAGGACGTACGGAACGATCCTCTGCTTCTGGAAGCCTACAGTCTTTCGGAGGCGCTCCCGAGTTTGCTTGGGATCGTAGTCGGCCCGTTCCTCGCAGAGGGCGGGGTAGCGTTTTTGGAGTTCGTCGAAGCTCAGATCAGAAAAGTAGTCGAGCATCCGCTCGGCAAGCGCGCTGGGGTCCGCGTCGATGACACTACCATCGAGTCCGCGATTCGGATTGACGCCTTGAAACCACCTTGGGAAGAGGTCTTCGAGCGAGGGCCAGTCTTCGAAGCCCGCTTGTGACCGAGGAGCAAACTTCCAGCCTGTCGACTCCGACGGGGCGAATTCCACATAAGGGCGCGGTCCCTCTGGTTTCTTGGCCGCTGCCCCTTGTTGAGCGGCAGGCCAGAGTTCCATGTCGAGAGAGGCCAGCAGCGCTTCTCGCTTTTTTGCGGCACGCCCCCAAAAATCGCGGATGAAGACTCTTGCGCGTTCGGTATGCTCGTTGCTGCACTTCAACACTGTCGAGACGCATGTCCCGACCTTGATCCCTGGACCGACTTCGTCCGTGCTGAAAATCGTCTCGCACGAATCGCCCCATGGAGTGCGCTCACTGGCTCGACGGTTGCCGTGAAGGTTGTCAATCCAGATCGCATTAAAGTGACTCAGGAGGGACTCGCGCATGATTGGATGCGACCGTCCAACCAGATAGGAGCTGTTTGAGATGAAACTCACAATCCCAAATTCCGCGTTCTCGCCAATTCGAATGTCGGCGAGGCGAAAGAAGCGAATGTAGAGATCGTCCAGCAAATGTTTGCGCACACCCCAGCGCGAATAGAGGAGAGTCTGGCCGATCTGTTTGCCTGCATTGTTTCTCGTAATCCCTTTGTAGTAATCGACCAAGTCGGCCTCCTCTTCTAACGGAACACCGGCAAAGCGATTATATGGTGGGTTCCCAAGAACCACGATGATCTTTGCGTCGCGCTTCACGTGACTGGCGGCATCATGCTCGTCCTGGAGCTCCGGAAAATTCAGCTTCAATTGATCGGGGCCATGCCAGCCGGTTAGGGCATTCGTTAGGAACACCGCAGGGCGATGTGTTTCGTCAGGCGCGGAACCCAGCCGTGCGAGCAGAAGATACAGTTGCAACTGGGCGACGACGAACGGCGCTGTCAGAATCTCGAAGCCGATGAAACGCCGGCAGACGGCATCCAAGAGCCGTGCCGGAATGGTCGCGCCCGCGCCGTCTCTTTCTAATTGTTCGGCTGTATAGCGCAATACCTCGACAAGATAGGCTCCCGTCCCGCACGCGGGATCAAGAACAACCACCCTGTCGTCTGCGAACCCGCGGGTGCAACCCAATTTCTCGCGAAGGATGCGATCAATTTTGCCGACTTGGTACCGAATTATTGATGTGGGCGTATACCACACGCCGAGTTCTTTGCGCAGGTCGGGGTCGAATGCCTCAAGGAACGGCTCGTAAAAGTATGTGATTGCTGTGGCGGCAGGCTGTTCCTCGTGCTTCAGCGTCGGGAGACGGAAACGTTTGAAGAAAAGCTCATGGTCCACGCGCGCCAATGTCTCTGTCGCGATGTCGAGGTGCTTCGCAAGACGAAGTTCCTTGATGCGCGAAGGATGCCGGAATTCGTGAAAGAGACTGCCTAGGAACGGAATCTTTAGGTAGTCGGCCAGGTCCTCCCATTTGAAAGGCGTGGTCCGCTTGCCCTGCGACCAAAGGGCCCAGCCGGCAAAGAGTCCGTAAAATGCCGTCTGGATCAAGGAGGATCTGAAAAACTCCTCGCCTTCGGGGCCGACAAACGTCACACCGAGGGCCTTGCCGAAGTCGTCAAGTAGATCTCGGACAGCGGACGTGAATTTGTCCGGCAGGTCTGCCTTCGCTCGTCTCGCTTGACGCGCCATGATGCGGGCGAGCGACTGCGGCTCCGCGATGGGCGCGTAGCGCGTAACAGCTGTTTCAACCAGGTCAATAAGCGAATCGAGCGATGCTGGCTCAATGGGCTTCCCTTGACTTAATGCCGTCACTGACGACCAGAATTCAACCACTTGTTCCAGACGTCGACCGTCCGGTGGAACGGGACCGCTGCCCTTCCATTCCGGGGCGACAGTCACAAGACCAAACGAACGCAGATTACAGATTACAACGGCGCGTGTGGCCGCCAAGTATCGGCCAATCTGATTCTGGTTCTCGGTTGATACCGCTAGATGCTGAAGGTCGGTGTCCGGCAGTTTCACCTCACCGCTAACGACAAGAAATTCTCCGCTGCCATCATAGAGCGCAACATCGGGGAGATTGACACCCCCGTCGATTTTCTGCTCACTGGTGTTAATCCGAACGTCGAACGGCAGGTTTTCAACCTCAAGAGCCGCGCCGAGCAGAGATTTAACGGCGGGATAGTACGTGGCCTCAGTCGTCGAACCAGCCGCAAAAAGGGCGCTGATGTCTCGTGCATAGGATTTGACTGCTTTCCCGAATTTCGCAATGGCTGCCGCGTCGGCCATTGATTACTGCTGTTGGCGATTCGGCGGGTGCGCTCCTTCGACAATTATTGACGTGAGGTAGAAATTAGAAGTCTACCTGAGAGCTTGTCGGGCAGGACGAAGAACTCTTTCGATGAAGCCGGTGCGTCTGGATGTTACGGGTACGCCTTTCGCGGAGATCGGCCTACGATGCGCACAGCAACGAGTGCAGCCTCGCACCACCAACCCGTGAAAGTCTACAATGATCGGGGCGGCTCCAGGGCCGGTCCCGCAGGGCCTTTGGCGCTAATTCAGGAGTTGGTATCCGTGGCGTTGCACACTTACGCGGATGAGAGCGGCACGCATGACGAGACCGGACTACAACCCGGTGCCGAAGTGGCTGTCGTTGCCGGATACGTTGCCGAACAAGAACGCTGGGGCGAGTTAAGTCGCCTGTGGCGCAAGGCGCTCGATGATGAAGGACTCAAGGCGTTTCATGCATCGAACCTACTTGGGCCGCGTGGGTTGTCTCTTAGCTCCGACTGGACGCAGAAGCGCATTGACGCCTTTGTCTTCAGGCTCATTGAAATCACACGAGAGACTGCACTGTTTGGCGCTGCCGGCCTGCTTCAAGTTCAGCACTACAACGAAATTGTCCCCGCGCGGCTTCGGGCAGATATCCAACATCCGTACTATTTCTCCTTTCAGGTATTCCTTGCGAAAGCGTTGCAGGTACTGAACGAGGATGTTAAACCGCCGATGCCGCCCGGCCAGAACGCTCTTTTCGTTTTCGAGCAACAGGATGAATTTCAAGACATTGCGTTCGCGCTTTACAATCAGTTTCGGCGGGAGCGCGATCCGCACCAACGTCTCGGAGCCGTTATGTTTGCGGCGAAAGACCAGTATCTCCAACTTCACGCTGCCGATTTACTTGCTTACCGGCTGCGGAAGATGCTCGTCCGAAAGGTAGCGGGGAAGACTGTCATAAGCGCAGGAAGTTGGGACGATGCTCTCCGGGCGGACAGGAATATCCTAACATCATATTTTGCCGAGCCAGAATTACGCCGGATGGTCGAATACGAAATGACCCGGCGAGGTTATTGTACGTGACAAATACGCTCCCTAACCCGATCCTCGAAAGCCGTTCGAGCGCTCAAGCCGATCGGTGGCGGCCAAAGCATCATCCGGGTGAGGCAGTGCGATTGCTGTATCCACAAGCGTGACAAGCAGCTCTCATGATCGTGCTGGCGGTTGTGCTGGGGATTATCGCACCGGTCGTCGTCTGCTATACGCCGGCGCCTCAGTGGGTTGGTCGGTGCTTAGGTTCGTTCCTGGCTTGGGGAGGACACAACCCTGAGTGGTATGCGATCGTCGTGGCGGTCGTTGCCGGGATTGTGGTGGTGCCGGCAGTGCACTTTATCCATCGGTGGACCGTCGCCGCGGCTGTGCGCTTGTGGATCTTCATCGGAAGGTGATCTCTGATCTTGATAAGGAGACAGCAGCGCAAACCACAAGTCGGGACGCACATGCCACGGCGGTCCTTGGAAGGGCGCGACGTTCATTGGAGCTCGAAATCATAAGGTCAAATAGCTCCGCGGGCGTCCCAACCACCTAAGGCATAACGTTGCCAAGACCCATTTAAGGCACAACACGTTCGTCCGGCGTCATCGCCGCCCGGTAGCGTTCAACAGACTCGTCCGCTGGCGCCAGTTCGACCGGCGGACAGGGCGTTCAGTTCTGGGCGCACTACAGTGAGCGGCATCCGCACTCTCAGGGCCGAAGGCGCCACGGCCGGCCAGCGAATTGCGAGGCGCGAGATCGTTCCTCATCTCAACGGCAATAGCATGTACCGTTTTGGACGGCCTGGGTCGGCATCCGTTACCGTCCAATCTCGCTCGTACGAGAGTCCAAGATTTGAAGGAACATACTTCGGGGAGGCTTCAAATCCTGACTGAGCCCGTCTCAGCTTTGGAATATGCGCGGGCGACAAGAAGATGGCCGTTCGGCCCGCTTATTGTCTATTGGATTTGCAGCCGACCAATTAGAACGGTTGAGCTATCCTTGCTAGTGTGCGCCAGCGTTGTCATCCCCCATAGAGTGGAGCGAGGTACCATTTCCCAGCATCGAAACCGTGTGCCCGGTGAGCGAGAAGATCGCAATCACTAGAACCGTAGAGACGAGGGCCAGAAATCGTGTCACTGCAGCACCCCCAATGGAAGTTGAGTGACCGAACGGCCAGTTTTTATAACAGTCAAGTGATCCTTTACTGACTGGAGAGTGTCCCGTGAGCGACCGTTTGGTCGCCGAACTGATGCTAGGCCCGGACGAGCAAGCCATAGTCGAACGTGTCTTCGGGGCAGGTAGATCTCATCCGTGGACTGACAATCTCGTTGACGAGATGATGGATTGGATTGGCCGTGTCGCGTTAAGCTACTTGGCGGCTAAGCGTGATCCAGCTGCAATCATTTGTCGCATTCCTGAGTTCAGAGCGTTCTTGGACAGGATTGTGCTGGAGCGCTTCGAAAGCGCTAGGGCAGCGGCTGAAGAGGTTCACGAATTCCCCCCATATCGCGCGGCCGATCACTGGCCCCGTACCGAGTTGCCAGTTGTGAAGGCGGTTATCGCTTGGGCTTTTGACGATTTTCCAGCTTAGTAGTCTGAGTAGCATCCTTCTGTTGACGAACGGGTCCAACGGAACGTAGACGCCCGTGTGTCCTTCATCCGCCTCCATGGGATCCGCCATTTCCACACGATAGGCGTGAGAGCACCGAAGGGAAGGCCTCGCGCGGGATCGAACGAAACGGTCCGGACCTCTCTTAAAGGGAGGATGACGGACTGGACATCCTCCGGAACATCTCGCCGGACACACTCGCATATGTCCTTCTCGCGGCCGCGTGCGCGGCCGCCATTCTGCTTATCGTCCTGCTCGCCCGAGGACGGGCGAAGCAACCGGCCGAGGTGCTCTCGCCGGACGAGGTGATCCAGCAGCAGTTCGCCGCGGTGGCGCGCCGGCTGGAGGCGCTCGAGCGGGGCGCCGCCCAGGTGACCGCGGCGCTGCCGTCCACGGTTCAGAGCGTCAGCATCGTGCGGTTCAACCCGTTCCCGGAGATGGGCGGCAACATGAGCTTCAGCATGGCGCTCCTCGACGCGCGGGCGAACGGCGTCGTGATCAGCGTGCTGAACGACCGCCAGGGATCGCGCATCTACGGCAAGCCGGTGGAGGGCGGGATCTCGCCCCAGAAGCTCTCGGACGAGGAGCAGAAGGCGATCGGCCTTGCGCGCGGACGCAAGGCTTGAGCGGATCCGGACGCCGATGCGGTTTCGCGACCGGCGGGACGCCGGGGAACACCTCGCGCGGGAACTGGGGGCGCTCGCCCTCGGTCCCGCAGCGGTGCTCGCGATTCCGCGGGGCGGCGTGCTGGTCGCCGAGGCGCTCGTGCGCGCGCACGACTGGCCGCTCGACGTGGCGATCCCCCGCAAGCTGCGCGCGCCGCAGAACCCCGAATTGGCGTTCGGCGCGGTGACCGGGGACGGCACCGTGTACGTGGACGCCGCGCTCGCCCGCGCGCTGAGGATCACCGACGCGTACCTGCGCGATGAAATCGACACACAGATCGGCGAGATCGAGCGGCGCCGCATCGCCTACGGCGGGGCGCGGCCCGACCCGGACGTCCGCGGCCGGACCGCGATCGTGGTCGACGACGGGGTGGCGACCGGCGCCACCGTGATCGTGACCGTGCGGATGCTGCGCCACGCGCTCGCCCGCGAGGTGATCGTCGCGATCCCGGTCGGGGCGCCGGACGCGATCCGGCGGATCGAGCGCGAGGCGGATCGGGTGGTATGCGCGCTGCGGCCGCCGTCGTTTGCCGCGGTGGGCGAGTTTTACGAGGACTTCCGCCAGACGACCGACGAGGAAGTGGTGGACGCACTCCAGCGGGCCTGGGCCCGGACGCAGGTGTCGTGATGGCAGACGAAACGCTCAAACGCACGCCGCTGCACGCGGTGCACGTCGCCGCCGGCGCCCGCATGGTGCCGTTCGGCGGCTGGGACATGCCGGTCCAGTACGCCGGGATCATCGAGGAGCACCGGGCGGTCAGGACGCGCGCGGGGCTTTTCGACGTTTCGCATATGGGAGAGGTGAACCTCTCCGGCCCGGGTGCCGTCGCCTTCGTCCAGCGCCTCGTCACAAACGATCTCGCCCGCACCGCGGTGGGCCAGGCGATGTACACGCCGATGTGCACGCCGGAGGGCGGCATCATCGACGACCTGCTGGTCTATCACCTGGGCGGCGGGCGGTACATGGCGGTCGTCAACGCCGCGAACACGGACGGCGACCTGGCGTGGATGCGCTCGCACCTGCCCGGGAGCGGCGTGACGCTCGCTGACGTCTCCGCCGAGACGGCGCTGCTCGCGCTGCAGGGGCCGCGGGCCCCGGCGATCCTGGCGCGGCTCACCCGCGAGCCGGTCGATCTGATCAAGTACTATTGGTTCCGGGAAGGCGTCGAGGTCGCGGGACGGCGCGCGATCGTCTCGCGCACCGGCTACACCGGGGAGGACGGGTTCGAACTGTACGTCGCCGCTAACGACGCGGTGCACCTATGGCAAGCGATCCTCGAGGCCGGCAGGCTGGACGGGATCATGCCGGCCGGGCTGGGCGCACGGGACACGCTCCGGCTCGAGGCCGGGCTCCTGCTCCACGGCAACGACATGGACACGACTACGACGCCGATGGAAGTGGGGCTCGCCTGGACCGTCAAGCTGCAGAAAGGCGAGTTCACCGGCGCGGACGTGCTGCGGCGGCAGAAAGCCGAAGGCACCGCGCGCCGCCTGTGCGGCTTCGTCCTCGAGGACCGCGCCATCGCGCGCCACGGGTTTCCGGTCGCGATCGACGGCAAGCCCGCGGGGGTCGTGACCAGCGGGAGCTTTGGCCCCACCGTGGAGAAGAACATCGGCCTCGCGTTCGTGCCGCCGTCGCACGCGGCGCCGGGCAGCCGGATCGCCGTCGAGATTCGCGGCCGCGCGGTGCCGGCCGCCATCGTCAAGACACCGTTTTACACGCGCCCGAAGAGCGGCGCGGCATAAGGGGGCGCGCATGTACCCGAAGGACCTGCGCTATTCAAAGGAACACGAGTGGGCCAAAGTGGAGGGCAAGGGCGTCCGGGTCGGCATCACTAAGTTCGCCGCCGACAAGCTTTCGGACGTCGTCTACGTCGAGCTGCCCCAGGTGGGCGCCTCGGTGTCCTTCATGCAGACGTTCGGCGTCGTCGAGTCGGTCAAGGCCGTGAGCGATCTGTACGCGCCGGTCTCCGGGAAGGTCGTCGAGATCAACCAGGGCCTCGCCGAGAAGCCCGAGCTGATCAACACCGATCCGTACGGCCAGGCGTGGATGATCGTCGTCGAGCCGAAAGACCCCAAGGAGCTGGACCAGTTGATGGATGCCGCCGCTTACGCCGCAATGGTGGGTGAGGCCACGTCGTGAAGTACATCCCGGCCACCCCCGCCGAGCGGGAACGCATGCTGCGCAGCGCCGGCGTGCGCCGCGTGGAGGACCTGTTCGCCGACATTCCTGCCGACGTGCGGCTCACCCGGCCGCTCGACCTGCCGCCGGCGATGCCGGATCCCGACCTGCTGGCCCACATGAGCGCCCTCGCCGGCCGGAACGTGGACTGCGACCGGCTTGCGTGCTTCCTCGGCGCCGGCGCCTACGACCACTTCGTGCCGAGCACGGTGGCGCATCTTGCGCTGAAGCCGGAGTTTCTCACCGCCTACACGCCCTACCAGGCCGAGCTGATGCAGGGCGAGCTGCAGGCGATCTACGAGTACCAGACGATGATGTGCGAATTGCTCGCGATGGACGTCGCGAACGCCTCGATGTACGACGGCGCGAGCGCGACCGGCGAGGCCGCGGCGATGGCCGCGGACGTGACCAAGCGCAGCGAGGTCCTGATCTCGAGCGCGCTCCACCCGGAGTACCGCCAGGTCCTGCGCACCTACACAACCCATCTGCCGATCACGGTGCGGGATCTCCCGGCGCGGGACGGCGTGACCTCGCCCGACGCCGTGCGCGAGGCGGTCACCGACGACACCGCGGCGGTGATCGTGCAGTCGCCGAACTTCTTCGGGTGCATCGAGGACGGGCAGGCGCTTGCCCAGGCCGCCCACGACCGCGGGGCCCTGCTCGTCGTGGCGATCGCGGAGCCGCTGAGCCTCGGCCTGATCAAGCCGCCGGGCGAGTACGGCGCCGACATCGTGACCGGCGAAG